>Ga0214473_10001201_pt1 | contig 35042 bp, 26 predicted proteins | sample RVTome_7_FD_203509 | JGI IMG/M metagenome (GOLD analysis project Ga0214473, IMG submission 203509) | Soil microbial communities from uranium-contaminated site in the Upper Colorado River Basin, Wyoming, United States - RVT98D197 | ecosystem: Environmental > Terrestrial > Soil > Contaminated >... | reverse complement strand
ATGTTCGCATCCACGGCTTGTGCCTGGTAAGACGGCGGCAAATACTCAGTGCTTTCACGCATGTTCTCGAAATGCAGGATCAGGCCATCCGCTGTGACGCCGGCTTCTGTGGATACCAGAGTCTTCAGTCTTGCCAGGATCGCTTTTTTCCGCTCCACCTCGAGTTCCCGCCTGAATCTGCCTTCCTCGATATCAGCCATCTCGGTCTTGATCCTGGCAACCTCGCCGCTCAAGTGTTCCTTCACACAGTACATTGGAATGACTTTTTCCAGATTATCTCTGACAGTTGAGGATATTGCCTGCACGTCTTCTGCTCGCCTGCCGGTCATCGTCACAGCCAGCGAGGTGTCTGAGACTTCCAAGCGAATCTTCGTCTGAGTTATGGCCCGTGCATATTCTTCGAACCCGTTCTCCCTCAGCTTGGCGGCGAGCCTATCCTGATTCTCCACACTGTAGAACCTCTCAAACAGTATTCTGCGTTCCTTTTCAGACAGTACGGCGGTGAGTTTATCGATCTTCTCCGCACTGTAGAACCTCTCAAACAGTATTCTGCGTTCCTTTTCAGACAGTACGGCCTTTTCGACTCTGTCCGCCGCTCCATACGGACTGTCTCTATCCTGAAACTGGCCGAGCAGTGCTCGGTAGGTCCTTGCATCCGGCCCAATATCGTAGGTGTAAGTCACGCAGTAATCTCTCGGCGAGAAGAAAAGAATTAACCAAAAAAGCAACGCGGGGCAGACAGCACCAAACACAACGGAGTATTTTCGTCGCCAGACGACCCCAATATAATCGCTCAGGTCTATTTCGTGTTTGGAAGTATCAGCCCCGCCCTCGGGGTTCTTTGAAACAGGCCGCTTATCTGGAATGTCGTTCATGCGAAGTTGCCATCCTCTCAGACTCCTTTCGACGTTTGAACCGAGCACCGACCCTCAAAACTGCGGTCGGGGCATTCGCCAACTTACTCCCTTATTGTTCAACTCATTCCAGGCTGTTCCATCCACATTCTGGGCAGTCTGACTTCGGATGATAACGGTCTGACAATCGGCGGTCAAGCCCTTTTTCGGCCTCATAAGCGGCCCCGTCACCCGTCCAGGCAGGTATCTTGCCTGGACGCTGGATGAGCGCATGTGTTCGCCGAAAACCGAGTGCGAACCTTCCTCTGGAAAAAGGGTCAGCACCGGTTGAGCAAATCATACATGCTTTTGTAGGCAACCAGTAGAACAGGCGTGATTTTGCAGGCAGGGCAGGCCCAGTGAAACAGCACTTTACGGTCTTGTTCCGCCAAATCGTTTGGGGTGTAGGGCTTGCGGACATACTGTTCGATACAACAGGGTGGGTAGCCGAAGAGAAAGCCCCTCACGGGTAAGCAACACAAGATATGCCAATTCGAGATCGATTTGCTTGAGGGCCCGAAGGTTGGTTTGAGATTCAGAGAAATCGGACTGCAAACTGGCGTCCCGGCATCGAGCGCCCATCTCACTGGCCCCGGTCCGCGTCGGCATCTTGCAGCCAACGCTCGACAAGCTCAAGGAAGTCGGCGGGATCGACCCGGCAATCCTTGTTTGCATCCGAAGGAAGATAGACCGTTCCCAGATCGCCGCACCGGCGGGGCATTTCCAGAATCTTCACCAAAAGGGCTACATCCATTCTGCCCTTTCCGTGAACGTCACCCGCGTAGCTGAACGAGCCGTGTCCCATGTAGTGCAGCGAGAGTACCGGCACGTCGATGGATAAGCGAAGCTTCAGATTTGTGACCTGCCAGTAACCCATATTGACCGTCGCGCCGCAGATATCACAATTCTCAAGACCTCTCTGCATGAAGCTCACTTTGTGCAAGGCATGGATTTCGGGGCCGTTAGGGTCAAAAACCGGCAGCGAGTCGATGGCCTGCGCACATTGCCCCGCAAGCTCGATGCCGTCGGCGGTTAGGTCGTCATCCTGGTCGGCCTCGTACAGATTGTAGCCGCTGGCCAGCTCTTCGGTGTCCTTGAGCAGGTCGCCGTCGAGGTCGGCGCCATCGACCGGCAGCCGGTGGCCGTTCGGGTCGTAGAGAAAACGCGTCTCGAGGACCCTCATCAGCCGCGTCACATCGACCCTGCCGTGGTGCACGTCGCCAAAGCAGTCGAACGAGCCGTGCTCCAGGTAGTGCAACGCCAGCTCGGGCAGGACCGCCCCATCCAGAGGATCGTTGGGGTCGGGGTACTGCAATTCGACCCAGGGATTGAAAATCTCGACGCCGCCCATGTTCACCTTCTGGCCGCAGATATCGCACAGCTCGGAGCCAAACATCTCTCGGTGTACCTTATACGGCCCGTATGGTATTGGCATCATGGTCCCAGGAATGTAAACAGGCAGCCGGTTGACCACACCGCCACAGTGCTGAGCAAGCTCCACGCCGTCGAAGACCGTGTCGCGATTCTGGTCTGAATTAAAAGGAAGATAGCCAATTGCCGTTTCTTCGGCGCTGGAAAGCAAATCTGAATCCGCATCCTGACTGACGGGGAGTTGGTGTCCGTCCGGCTTCGGCGCGCCGAGGGCCTTGTTCAGATTCACCCCCGCCCCCAGGGCAATGACCGCCGCCGTCCCGGCCGCGATAGCCCCTCGCCGTAACTTGCTGCATTTGCGACGCTGTCTCTGACTCGCCCTTCTTAGCCTTCTCATATTTCCTCCAGCCCAAATCCGGCAGTCCTCCACCGCATTCCTCCTGAAATTATACCAAACCGACCGGCTTCTTGTCCAGAATCTTGTCCCGCCGCGCGTAAGAAAGGCAGAGCTAAATCTGCCCTGCCTCATTCATTTTAAGACGGTTCCAGTTTACTTCAGTTGACTTCGAATCTGCTCAGCCAACCGCAGAACACTCGCATAGGTCACGTCCGTTGGAGGCTTGCCCTCGTCGCTAAGCTCGGCCATGGCGCCAAGAACATATAGATCGAAATCGCCTTCGGTCTTGATTTGTATGTCGCCCGTCTCCCCGAGCGTGAACGCACCTTTTTGGTTCACATCCCTGGAATTGCACCTATAAAGCAGGTTATAATTCAATCTCCCATGATACTTGTCGAGTTTTCGCCCAGGCACATAGAGGCCCCATTCATGAAGTATGCTTCCCTTCCGAGTATATGACAGATGCGTTCCGTGATATTCAATGCCAGGATCTTCACCGATAGGTGAAACGCCGTAAAACTCAATTGGGAGTTTAGGCAATTCGCCGCCGACAACGAGGCTTTTGAAAATGGCCTCTTGGTAGCGATCCAACGACCAGTCGTTCTCGGGCCAGCCGGTTGTGCAACTCCACCCGAGAATCACGCTGCCGTCGTTGAGCGTAAAACATGCGTACGACGTGATGGTCTGGTCACCAACGCGATTCCTGTTCTGGAACAAGCCCGATACATAGGGGTTCTCCTTCGTGTTGGCTGTAGTATACCCCAGCGGCGCTTCTGTTATGAAGGTGCCCCCCGGCAGCGGCATGTTGTATTCAATTTCAGCAAGCTCGGCCAACTGGTACCAAATGCCGGCACCCTCCGTCCTCCAGATTTCCACCCTTCCAACATATCCCGTCCGCGGCGAGACCCAGTTCTTGATTCTTAATTGGCTGCCTCCCCAGGAAGGAGCGCTGAGTTCTGCCTGCCAGATATCAAATACCTCACCGTGGATTCTCTCTTGATTGATCTTCTTGAAGGAATCCAATAACTCAAGCGACAACAACATACTCTGAAGAATGGCAAGAGAGCTTTTCCTCTTGCTCAGTAGCTGCTGATATGGCGTGAGCCTGCTGAATCCAATTTCTTTTCGTTCGTCGTTTATGGCCATGATGAATTCGCCGTCATAGACTGTCGTGTAAACCGGGGCCGTTACGCGGCCCTCTTTGACCTGCACGTTGCCCGGCTGGGTGGATTTCATGCATCCGGTCTCCATATCCATCCAATACTCCAGAAGCGCCCGCGTCTCCGTCTGGCCAGCCCGCACGACATTAGGATCGTACAACCCGCCCTGCACATTCGCGCATTGCCAGCCTTTGACATGAATTGTCTGAGCTTTTCGCAACATCTCGGGCACATCCATGATTCCGTAGGCCGGGCTGGGCGTGCTCAATAAGTATATGGCCAGCACGGCGGCAATGACTATTGTCAGCGTAGCCGCTAATTTCGAAATTGGGCTCTTCATGATCATTCTCCATGCAGACTCCGAGCGCACATCTGCCCTTGGGCGAACTCCTGTTTCCCGATTTTCAAGGGTAGCGAAGATTGCCTGCTTAGCGGCTTCGCACATCTGATTATCAACCGACAGTTCCCCTAAGCGCTTCGTACATTCCAACAGCGCTTCAAGTCGCCTCAACTCGTTAGTGCATTCGCGGCAGTCGGACACATGTGCATGGACCTCAGCCTCCTGGCGTTGCGATAATTCGCCGAGGGCGAAATCCACCAACAATCCCCTAATTTTTTCGTGCTTATTCACAATTCAATGGTCTCAATCAGCAAGGTACTCGTGCAGTTCCCGCGCCAGGCGTTTGACCGCGCGGTGCAGATGGACTCTTGTGGTCCTCTGCGAGCAGCCGAGAAGCTCGGCGATTTTCTCTGCTTTCAAACCTTCCATTCTGGATAAGACAAACACTTCGGCCTGGCGTTTGGGCAATTTGGCCAGGCACCGGGCCAGCTTCTGTTGAAGCTCGGACGTTCTCAAAGGCCCGTCCGGCGCGTCCGCATTCGTGGCATTTTCAGGCTGCTGCCCCAAGGACTGCTCATTCCGCGAGCGTCTGGCCAGCTCGATGGCCTTTCGCACCGTCGCCCGGTATAGATAGGCATCCCAGTTCGTTCGGCCGTCGTATTTGTGCCATCGCTTCCATATCGCAAGGAACACCTCCTGATGCACGTCCTGGGCTTTGTCCGCATCGCCCAGAATCCGGACTGCAATATTCAGCACCCGCGCGCTGTACTGGTCCACTAAGATTCTGAATTCGTCGTTCGGCACCTTTTTGCTTTCTCGAGAATCAAGCCGTGCACAGCTTCAAGACACACGCAGCCGCTTGTCTGCAATTATAGAGTGGCCTAACAAGCCGGCGTTTACAAAAAAATGAGCACGGAGAGTATAATCCAGGATTTCTCATTTTTTTTGCTTCGGATTCGAGAACGCCGAAGATGATTTTATTGGACAGTGGAACTGGATGCGAAACCGCTTTGCGCGCGTGTCCTATATGTGGTGGTCTCTGTTGGGATAGCTCCGCTATGTGGTGGTCGGTGTTATGGGGCGTTAATCTGACCGTTCTGCAGTCGGCTCAAGAAAAGTTGTTTGCGATGACGATATTCGGTAGGTTGCCAAGGTTTTCCACCCGTTTTGAAGGATGCTGACGTATGAGCAAAAGGGAGTTGATTGACTACATCTGCAAGATCAACAAAACCGCGAAGCCGGAATTTCTCGCCAGTTTCACAGAAGATGAACTGAACGCCTATCTTGAACACCTCATGGAGCTGGATTTGGAAGAATTGGCCGTTTGCAGCTAACGCTCTTCGTGAACAGCGGCCCTTATAGCCGTACCTTGTGTGGCGCCGCGTTACTCTTCTACAGCTCCCCTCTGCGGCAGCTTTGCTCGCCACTTTTGGGCTTTTTCCGGTGCACAGACGCAATTGTCCCGATGGCACCTCAGAAACAGAAAAAGCCCAAACCCCAAATCCCAAACCCTCCAACTGGCTGGCAGCTTGAGAGAGCCGTTGGCCCTTTCCTTTGTGGGGCCACGAACGAGGCAGATGTTCGCGGGGGAGTTTTGGGCAGATGTCCTCTGCCCGAAGGGCCGGCGGACTGGTCCGAAATCCCCCCAAATACGCAGTCACCACAATTGACAGCACTACTCATAGGTAGTACCCTTTGACGTAGGCAACGGCGGAGTCCGTGTATTCGATTTCTTTTGGCGGAACAGAGAATGATGCGCGTTTTGTGCGCTCGTTCTTCGCGGTTTACAGGCCAAAGGAAAGGCAAAACCCGATGCCGGGCACGACCATGAGCAATGTCACGCGAATTCTGAACGCGATTGAGCGAGGGGACGCTGGGGCTGCCGATAAGCTGCTTCCGTTAGTCTATGAGGAACTACGCTTTTTGGCCGCTCAGAAGCTTTCTCAGGAGAGGCCGGGCCAGACTCTGCAAGCGACCGCTTTGGTTCACGAAGCGTACATTCGATTGGCGGAGGGAGAGGGCCAAAGCTGGAATAGCAGGGGACATTTCTTCAAGGCTGCTGCCGAAGCGATGAGAAGAATACTCATCGAGAATGCAAGGAAGAAAAAGAGTCTCAGGCGCGGAGGTGATAAGAACCGAATCGAGCTTGACGAATCCCTGCTCGTCACTCCGGAAGATATCACTCCCGACGACCTGCTGGCTTTCAACGAAGCGCTGGAGAAACTTTCAGCAAGAGACAGGATCAAGGCCGATCTGGTGAAGCTATGCGTTTTTGCAGGGCTGACCGGCAAGCAAGCGGCCGAAATACTGGAAATATCACAGGCCAAAGTCTCTGAAGACCTGGCCTACGCTCGAGCCTGGCTGGGCCTGGAGATGAACAAGGGTGAGTTGAGTTCCCACGGGTGATGGAGCACTTGAGGAGGGTTATTCTCCTAATGAACCGTTCAGGAACCCATTTCTTGCAGATTTCGTCACATTTTCTGAGAATCTTCCGTTTTTCTGCGAATTCTCAGACGTGGATTTCGCATTGTAATATGGAGGCCGATGTATGCTGGACCAAAGTAAGGACGAAGAGACAATTTTCAAGGCGGCGGCAAGACTAAAGACGCCTGCCGAGCAGATGGCCTACATCAAGAATGCGTGCGGCGATGACAGCACGCTGCTGGCCAGGGTAACGTCTCTGCTCCAGGTGCACAGCAGCAAGAACAATCTCCTCGACTTTCTGATCCCCGACCCGGATGTTACTCTGGACGATTCTCCTGTTTCCGAAGGCCCCGGCACGGTCATCGGCCGGTACAAGCTGCTGGAAAAGATCGGAGAGGGCGGGATGGCCGTGGTCTATATGGCTGAGCAGACCGAGCCGATCCGCCGGAAGGTGGCCCTGAAAATCATCAAATTAGGCATGGATACCAAGTCGGTTATCGCGCGGTTTGAGGCCGAACGGCAGGCTCTCGCGATGATGGACCACCCGAACATTGCCAAAGTCCTGGATGCCGGCGCTACTGAGACGGGCCGGCCCTACTTTGTCATGGAATTGGTCAAGGGTGTTTCGATCACCGGCTACTGTGACGCAAACAGCCTGAGCACCAAAGAGCGGCTGGAGCTGTTCATCCAGGTCTGCAACGCCGTCCAGCACGCCCACCAGAAGGGGATTATCCACCGCGACATCAAGCCCACAAATGTCATGGTTACGCTGCACGACGGTAAATCGGTTTCCAAGGTCATCGACTTTGGCATCGCTAAAGCGATAAATCAAAAACTCACGGAAAAGACACTCTTTACCCGCTACGCCCACATTGTCGGCACGCCGGCTTATATGAGTCCCGAGCAGGCAGAGCTAAGTGATCTGGACATCGATACCCGCACGGACATCTACTCATTAGGCGTGCTGCTGTACGAACTGCTCACCGGGACCACGCCCTTTGTCGAGGAAGAGCTTCGCAAGGCAGGCTATATCGAGATGCAGCGGGTCATCCGGGAGCAGGAACCCGCCAAACCCTCCACAAAGCTCAGCACCCTGGGCAAGACCCTGACCGATGTGGCGAAACATCGCAACTCCACCCCTGATTTGCTCAGAAAAGCCGTCCGCGGCGATCTGGACTGGATCGTGATGAAATCCTTAGAAAAGGACCGCGCCCGGCGGTACGAGACCGCCAACGGCTTAGCCTTAGACATCCGGCGGCATATCGAGCATGAGCCCGTCATGGCCAGAGGTCCCAGCACAACGTATCGCGTGGGAAAGTTCCTCCACAGACATCGCTCCCAGACCATAGCTGTCCTGGCGTTAGCAGCCGTAGCAAGTGTTCTCATAGTGATCCTTTCGATGTGGAATCGGGACCGGCTGCAACTGACTGAGGCCGAAGGCTTCCGGCACAGGGGCATCCTCTCCCAGGCCCGCGAGCAGTATGCCAAAGCTGACCGCGAAGCCGTCCTTGAGACGATCAAACCTATCCTCGACAGCAGGCACGTAGGACCCGAAGCGCAGCTTCTCTACGCCGGCATCCTTGTCGATAACCGTCGTTCCGACGAGGCCGTCGCCGTGCTGGGCAATCTGCTCAATGAACGCCCGGAGGTTGCCGGGGCTGCCCATTCGCTCCTGGCCCGAATCCTCTGGGAGAGTGCGTCGGCGAATGCCATCGTAGGGGTCCGGCAAAGTGCCGGATGTGGTTGCCCGATCCATAGGCCTGCCCTGAGCGAAGTCGAAGGGGCGGCCACGCGGGGCCGCCCCTACGACGCGATCGAAGACCACCGCCGGCAGGCCGAGGCATTGCTCCCGGAGACCGCCGAGGCCTATTTCCTGCGGGCCATGTTCGCCATCACAGTCAAAGACCAGCTTGCTGCCTTGAATGAGGCTTTGGAGCTTGACTTGCAGCATTACGAATCCCGCAGACTACGGGCCTATACGTACTATGCCTCCCGAAAGTACGAGGAGATGGAACACGATGCGCTCGTGATGACGATTCTACGACCACGAGACCCGCTCGGTTACTTTCTGCGTGCCATGGCATTTCGCGAGTTGGGCAAGTATGCGGAAGCAATCACAGAATATGATAATGCGATCAGGCTCACGCCTAAGGGAAGCCCGCAGTACGTCGATCTGTCCGCGCAACGCTGCGAGACCCTTTTGTGGATGGGCGCTTACGAGCACATCATTGCGGATGCCCAGGAGTGCCTCAAGCTCTCACCTGATACGGTTCGTTTTCAGTACTATATCTTCAGTGCCCTGACAGCCCGTGGCGAATACGACGAGGCAGATGCTCTGTTCCGGCAGATTATCAAGCCCGGCCATGAAGCTCGCGGCCAATTCCAGGAGTGGTGCGCCAAGTACGTGTTCGACACCTTGGAGGCCGGGCGATCGTGGCATCCAGCGAACCGCAAGCCTGAGGGGGCAGCCTTTTTGCCGATGGTGGAGGCAGAAGAAACCTATCGCGCACTCTCCGCCAAAGCCCACCGCCTGACGACAAATGGTTTTAGCGCACAATGGTCGCCCGACGGAAAGAAGCTCGCCTTCAGCGCAGGCGCGCTCGGCTACAGCGGCGTGGCGATCTATGATCCCGCCACGAAAGAGACGGAGCTACTGATTGTTCCCGGCAAGGATCCGCGGTGGTCGCCGGACGGCAACTACATTGCCTTCGTCCGGGATTGCCAGCTTCTACGTCTGGAGGAGTTCACCGCCACCGAGGGCAAGAACGAAAGCCGCCCCCCGACCGACGAAGAAGTCTGGGTGATGAACGCCGACGGCACGCAGCCCAGACGTCTGGCGCGCGCCGGCTGGCCCTCCTGGAGCGCGGATTCCACGCACGTATATTTCCAGTCGCGTCTGGAGAATACACTCTGCTCGATCTCCATCGAAGGGCAAAATGCCGAACCGAAACGGATCATGGCCTGCTCAAGTTGGTTCCCCTCGGTATCGCCGGATGGTCAGCGCGTGGCGTACTTGGAAAACGTGTCTCTGAAGGTCATGGGCTTGGCTACCCAGACGCCTGTTGCCGAATGGCGTTTGCCTTTCAGCGCATGGGGCGGGCCTGTGTGGTCCCCGACGGGCAAGGAACTGTGCCTGGGCGCGGGCAGCAGCGTGGGGGATAGGACCGGAATGTGGATTTACCCTCTCGACAGCAACGAACCCGTCAAGGTTCTTGACAGTCAGATCATGGCGGCTTCCTGGGCCCCGGATGGGACGAAGCTTGTCTTCGGTCTGCGTCCGCCGTACTTCGAATTGTGGACCGTCGATCTTGATCCTGGCGTCTCCGCCGTGAAAGCCCTGGGTCCAGGCCAGACGCTGGCGGATCATTGGCAGGACATGCTGCGCCTCTACACGCGCCGGATCGAGACCGACCCGCAGGATGCGTACGCCTACGCAGAGCGCGCCCGCTGCTATGGCCACTTGCACGAGCGGACCAAAGCCGAGGCCGACATGCAGCGGTGGTCCGCCATCGTGAGTGGTCGGTCGCCTTCGGATTTCCAAGATACCACGCCGCGAAACATCAAGCGTGTCATCAACATGCCATTCAATTGCCAATTCGTCTTTTCTGCAGAAAGACCTGTAAATGAAACTCCAATTCTCAATGTTGCCTTCGGGCAGAAACCGTCAGGTTCCTTCGTGCAACCTGGCTGCGATAGCAGCACAAAAACAACTAAGAAAGGTAGGTGTAACATGAAGTCGTTTCAAGTTCCGATTTTGTCGATGTCACTGCTGGGGCTTGGTCTTTTGTCAGGTCTGGACGCGCCGGTGCGGGCCGATTTCACCTTCGGCACGCCGGTGAACATCCAATCTGATTTTCCTTTTCTCGACCCAGCGATCGAGTACATCGACTGTTTCTCCGCGGATGAGCTGGAAGTGTACGTCCAGTCGCCGCCGGGCCGCCCGGGTGGGCAGGGCGGCTTCGACCTATGGGTACTCAAGCGTGACTCCATAGACGCGGATTGGGGCCCCCTGGAGAATCTCGGGCCGATTGTCAATACTGCGAGTAATGATAGGGGCGCATCTATCACCGTCGATGGTCTGGAGCTCTATTTCCACTCCAACCGGCCCGGAAACTATGGCTCCGCCGATATCTATGTGACCCGGCGTGCGACCCGAACCAGCCCTTGGGGTCCTCCCGAGACCATTGTAAGCAAGTTGAACCCACCGTGCACCAATATTTGGCCTATGGTGTCGCCGGATGGCTTGGAACTCTACGTCAGTTCGACCCGCTGGGGGGGCAGCCTGGGCGCCTTCGATATCTACGTCAGCAAACGTGCGACGACCCAGGATCCCTGGGGTGACCCGGTGAATCTCGGCCCCGCAGTGAATAGTCCCTTCTACGAGCAGATCACCCGTCTCTCACCCGATGGGCTGTTGATGTTCTTCTCTAGCGATCGCCCCGGGGGGTTCGGCAAGTATGGGGACGGCTATGTGGCGAGACGGGCCAGTCGCTCTGCGCCCTGGCAGCCGGCGGTGAACCTGGGACCCATTGTCAACGCAACGACCTTCAATTGGCCTGTCGGGAGTCCCGATGGCTCCGCCCTGTACATCCTCTGTGACCCCAACGACGATATGTCGAATTGGACTTACAAAGCGCCGATCCTCCCCGTCTGTGACTTCAACGCCGACGGCAAAGTCGATATTGCGGACGTGTTTATTATGCTTGAGCACTGGCTGACGGATTATTCATTGTGCGACATTGGCCCGTATGCCTGGGGCGATGGTATAGTCGATGCCCAGGACCTGATTGTCTTGGCCGAGCATATCGCGAACAATCCCGGCGATGTGAACGACGTCAACAACGTACAGTGATTAGCCACGAAGGCACAAAGGCACAAATAGATTTATGATTTTCGATTGTCGACTGCCGATTGTGGCGAGAGTAAAGAGGGCTGGCAGCTTTCCCGTAAGCACCGTAAGGCGTCCCCCAAGGGAGGACGCCTTGGGCGGAGAGAGTTGTCAGCCCTTCCGTCTTTGAGATTAGCCGTTGAATACGATTCTTAATTGTCGAGGTCCACCCCTGTTACAGACCTGCTCAAATCGCTAAGACCGCGCTTTTCGGAGGGAGCCTCCTGCTGCTGCGGAGGACTTGCAGGCTGGGCAGGCTTTTCTCTATCCCTCTTTCTTTCCGGCGAGGGCTTGAAGATCGCCGGGGCCGGCGCCTGATCGGCGGATACGATTGCTCCGCGCGGTATCTCGACAACACTGTTGAGCTTGAGCTGCACCAGCACGGGCTCGAATCCGTTCGGCACACAGAATACAAAGTCGATATATTTCGCACCGGCGCTGTCCTCGAAGTCACTGGTGGCAATCTCGATCTTGGGGCTAACCTGTATTTTGTCCGCCGACGCCAGGTACCCGATGGGATAGACGTTTGTCCCGTCTCCCGCGAACGGATCGTCGCCGTAGCCCTTTCTTTTGCAAATGACCCTCAACTGAGAAGGCGTGAACGCCCCGCCGCTCATGTCCGCAGTCCGCTTTATCGCCATCTTGCGAATTCCCACCCGCACGATGGTCGGGATGTAGCCGCTTTCCGGCGAAACCGGCAGGGATACCGATGCGCCCCCCTGCTCAGACGCGATTTTGCCTCCGCGCGTCCGCAGTTCGCTGACGAAGGCATCGACTTGCTCGGCTATAGCCTGAGAAGCGGGCCAGACGCCCGGCTTCGGCACTTCGATGGCCGGGGCCGTGCTGCTGACAATCCCCACCTCGCCGGTAGCGAGCAGCCGATTCAGGAAAAGCTGGTCGAGATAATCCGGATGAAGGGTCGCGAAGCTCCTTTTGCCGCTGAAACTGCCGTTGCTCAAGAAGCTGAACAGACCCGTGGCAAGACCGTTGACGCTGGGCAGAACCTTCTTGGGGCGTTTGACGTCCAACTGCGCCGGGTCAAAGCGCTGGTACGGATAGCTCAGGGGCAGCGGGGCCATTTCAAAGGCAGTCAGTAACAGGCCCGACGCGAGCAGGCCTGCGATAAGTCCGCAGACCACCCGCCCGATGCGCTCGGGCAGTAATCCCAAATCAACCGGATGACGCGTCAAGAAGGTCACCCCCGTCTGGAGAATGGCAAAAGTCAGAACAAAGAGCAACAGAAAGCAGAGCGTTTGGGCCCAGGGCACCAACGACATGAATCGGCTGTTGTCACCCCGGCTGATAAAGACATTCGCCAGGACCTCGAAAAAACCGAACGCAACCATGCCCGCACAAACAACGACGATGATTGTGGCAAACGCCCTGACAACCGTGCCCTTGAAAAACGCAACGGCGGCACAACCCAAGATTACAAGCACCACGGCTAAGCTGGCCATTATGATTTCTCCAGGCTCGCCAGCGATTCGCGATTCGATTTGCCGGCCGCGAATCTACTGATGACCATTTGCATCTTCTTTCTTCGCACCCGAGGCAGAAAGCGCTCGGATCATCTCATTGATGGCAACCGTCCCGGCAATGACTCTTCTGAGCATCTGCTCCTGCAGATAGAGCATTTTTGCCCGTCTGAACTGCGTGCTGATTTCGGGCAGCGACTTTGATCGCTTGATGACTTCCCGAAGCTCGTCATTCATTACGACAATTTCAAAAACGCCCGTTCGGCCGAAATACCCCGTCCCCTGGCAATTCTCGCAGGTCGAGGCCTTGCCGTGCTTGTCGTATTGCACCTTGCCGGTGCGGTACAGCACTTTTGTTTTCTCGGCGCTGAGGTTGAACTTTCGGAAAAGCTCTTTGTCAGGCGCGTACGCTTGCTTGCACTCTTCACAGAGTATCCTGACCAGCCGCTGGTTGCTCGCCCCCAGAAGCGTCTCGGCTACGACGTTCTTGTTGCCGACAAATTTCAGCCATTTGCCGAGCGCCTGCAAGACACTGTCGGCCTGGAGCGTGACATAGACGAGCTTGCCGTCCCTGGCTGCCGCACAGGCAATCTGGGCCGTCTCGGCGTCTTCACACTCGGCCACGCCAACGATATCAGGCCCCATTCTCACAACGCTCAGGAGCTTCTTGCCAAACGTCGTCGTACCGGTGTCGCTGAGTGTGAAGACGTTTTGAGTGATGTTCTGCAACTGGCCGGCGGGCTGTCTTTCGAGCGTGTTTATGCTGTTCATGAAGGCATCGTGATTTCGCAGCAGCGCGTAAAGCGTCGTTGTGACGCCGCTCTTCTTGGGCCCGCTGACGAGGAAAACACCCTGTTTGAGCCCGTGGAATCGGTTGAGCTTTTCAAGCTGCTCCGGCATCAGGCCGATTTCAGTCAGCCGTGCCATGCCCTCCTGTGTGACGTGCTTGAGCAAGACCTGCTCGCCCGCCGTGGAGCCGGCGGTCATAACTTCCCAGGGACTATCCTCCTTGTTCTTGCGGATTTTGAATTTTCCCTTTTGCGGCTTGCGTTTTTCCTTGGTGTCCAGATCCGCAAGGCTCTTGAGGAAATGAATGAGCTGCTGCATCTGTTCTCTGGCGATGCTGGCCTGCTTGATGGAAGCACCATCCACGTGGTAGGCGACCTGGTAATCCTGGGCCGTCGGCGAAAAAACGATGCTGGTAGCTCTGCGCCATATCGCGTCGCCAAGAATGTCATAGGCGGTCTTATACCCAGAGAACTCCTGTGTTCTGGGCTCGGGCACCGGGACTTCGTTCTTGTTGGCCGTGATGAAACTGAAACCCTTGAGGGCTTCGAGCTTCTTCTCTTTGCTGACAAGCAGGCTCTTGACGTGGTCAACCGTCAGAACGCGATCGAACTCCACGACTCTCGAATTGCGGAACCTGACGTAGGCCAGGGCTGCGCCCCCTACGGCAATGAGGTAAAACAACATTCCCGCAATGAAAAGCGGTATCGACAGCCAGATGACAGCCCCGGCCATTCCCGCTCCGAGAACAACGCCCGTCCAGAGCCCCCCTTTTCCCTCGAGCGGCTTGGCGTCCTCATGCACCCAGCCTACCAGAGGCAGCCATGCAAAAAACAGGATTAGAAAGCTCAGGAATTTGATGATTGATATGTAGCCGCCGTATTGCGCTGCGGCCGAAAGTACGTCCGGCATAAACTGCTCCGTTAAATCTCACAAAATACCGCTGGCCGTGGTTGTTATTCCCTTCAGAGCCATTTTCAACTCTTCCGTATTCGGTGCATATTTGTAGGCATCTCTCGGGTCGATCAATCCAGCTTTGACCAATTCACAAAGGTGGTACGTCAGGTCCTGCATTCCTTCGGCCGCGGAGCTTCGTATCACACTGGGCAGATCCGCTTCGCGACCATCCGAAATAAGTTTTCTGGCCGCAGCACTCGAAATAAGGATTTCGACGGCGGGTATTCTGTCCACCCCTTCCTTCAGGCACGGCAGCAACACCTGACTGATGATGGCTCTGATGGCGAGAGTCAGGGCCTGCCTGACAAGGTCCCGCTCGTTCTGCGGGAACAGGTCCAGGAGCCGGTGCACGGCCTGAGACGCATTTGCAGAGTGCATCGTTCCGAAAACAAGATGGCCGGTTTCGGAGGCTCTCATTCCCGCCGAGACCGTTCGAGCATCGCGCATCTCGCCGACGAAAACCACGTCAGGGTCCTGCCGCATCAGATACGTCAGCGCCTCCTCGTAATCTTTGGTGTCGAGTCCGATTTCCCTTTGTGAGACGATTCCTTTCTGGTCCTTGAAAAGATACTCTATAGGATCCTCGATGGTGACAATATGCGAAGAACGGGTCCGATTGATGTAGTCTATCATTGAGGCGATTGTCGTGGTCTTGCCGCAGCCCGTGGGCCCGACCACAAGAACCAGTCCCTGCCGGCTCTCGCACACCTTCTCCAGGCTCAGCGGCAAATGCAGCTCCTCGAAGGGAGGAACGACCGTGTTGACGCGCCTCGCCGCAAGGCTGATCATCCCTCGCTGGCGAAATACATTGGTTCGGAAACGATGTTCCCCGTCCACTTCATGGGCAAAATCTACGGTCCCATGCTCGAGGAAGAATTCCTTCTGGGCGGGGGTGAGAATCTCGAAGACTAATTCTTCCATCCTCTTGGCGGTTATCACCTCGCCGGTCGTTTTCTTGAGCTCTCCGAAGAGGCGAAGTTTGGGCGACTGTCCCACCTTCAGGTGCAGATCGCTCGCCCGAGTCTTGATAGCGGCCCTGAAGAACCTGTTCACTTCAGGGTCATGCTCGTGACTGATATGACTGTCAATCGGTAGTTCAACGGCCATAACGACAATAGACTCCAAAACCGATATCCATCCCTTCGGGCGCCGACCGGTCGGATCATCGGTCATTGTTCAGAAGGACGTTTTATCCTGCCATAAGATTTGCAGAAACAAACCCTTGGATAGTTTTATTATAAGATTTTGCGCCGGCCTGTCAACCTCGACGCTCCCCACAAAAGGCATTTTCGGCCAAATCATGTGGGAATCCCGGACGACGACTACCGCCGGGTCCAAGAGTAAACCTTCCTCGCGGCGGCCGCCCTTCGCAAATAAGGCAATTCGACTTTAGCAATTTGTACGTCCCTGCCGATATATAAAAAGGTGTGTTTATGGAGTCAGAAAGAAGAAAACCTACAGGCCGGGAAAAGGATGAAGCGGCTGTAAAGCTTCTCGAAAAGCTGCAGGAACAGCTCCAGTCTTCCGACGCTTCGAACAGGCGGCGAGCCGCCTTCAACTTGTCGTGGCTTCAGGAAGACGGACTCGAGGTCTTGAGAGACGCCCTGTTCGGCGACTTCCATGTCACCACAAAGAATGCCGCCGCTTATGGTTTGCGCAAAATGCGCGGCAGAATGAGGAAAATGGGCCTGGAAATCCTCAAACAGGGGCTCAAGCGTCGCGACCGTGCCACGCGGGAAGTCTGCATAAGCGCCTTGCGCCTGTTGGGTGAGGGGGTGCCGGAGAAACTTCCTTCTTCGCAAGGACGCACAGTCAGGAGCCTTCAAATCAAAGATATCCCCAGAAGAGGCACGCCGAGGGGCAGGGTTGACATGAGGCGGGCGCGCGGGTAAGAACCGCCGCCGACCCACTAATACCCTTCAAATCCCGCAGAAGCCGAAAGTCCATCGTGGAGCCACTGGCCCGCAGATCACCTCGCCAACAGCAGCGCCAGCGTCATATAGATGGCCATGCTAATCGAATCGTTCGCCGTGCTGACCAGCGGACCGGAGCTGATGGCCGGGTCAATGCCGATCCGGCGCAACAGGAACGGGAAAAACAGGCCGAGCGTCGTCGCAATCATAATGGCTGAGAACATGGCCGTCCCGAATGCAGAGACGAGGCACCCTGATTCTATCGTGTGATCCTGAGCCTTAAAGCGCACCAGGATAGCGCAGGCCAGGGCACCCAACCGCTCACAGCTCAGGGCTAACAGGCCGGGATTCTCGCATTCGGAAGGGGGCCGGCAACCTTGAGTGCACCGAACTGCGGGCCAGACAACAGATTTGCCGGCCAATCTGGAATCGCGGGCAAAATGTTCTTGGCTTTTGGGCCGGCTTTGTGTACAATATGGTTTGAAGTGCTTCCTCGGGCTTCGCAAAGGCAAAGGCACATTATTCTCTGGTGAGGGCTGTACGATGAAAAGGGGTATCTGTGGGATGTTAGGAATCTGGTTGGTGTTGGCCTGTACATGTCTGGCCGCCCCCGAACCAGCTATTGTTCCGGCCCCGGGGCAGTGGACGCTGGAGACTGAATTCACGCACCCGCAGCAGCTCGTCCTGCGTGGTTCCGATAATAAACCGATCCCTTTCTGGTATGTGATAGTCACACTGACCAATAACGCGGGCCGCGACGTCGATTTCTACCCCAAGTGCGACCTGATGACCGACGCATTTCAGATCATACCCGCCGGCCGGTTTGTATCGCCCGCGGTTTTCGAGCAGATAAGAACCCGTCATAAGAGCAGATATCCGTTCCTCGAGCCTTTGGACAAAGCTGGCAATAAGATTCTTCAAGGGCAGGACAACACGAAAGATATTGCCATTATCTGGCCTGATTTTGACGTGAAAGTCAAGAATATTGCACTATTCATCACAGGTCTGAGCAACGAGACGGTCGCCGTTGACCACCCGGTGTCAAAAGACGCGCTGGGTCAGCCGCTCAAAGTCTTCCTCCAAAAGACTCTTGAAATAAGCTACTCCATCAAAGGCGACGCAATTCTGAGGTCCGGCGTGAGGTTGGATTACCTGGGAAAACGCTGGGTAATGCGGTAGGATTTCAGGTCCGCCCCGCGGGGGGCTGGCATGTACAGCCAAGGGGCAAGGCAGCGAATCTGAACCCAAAAAAGTGGTAGATCACAGACAGAAGAACGCGGAGATTACCCTGTGAGGAGGCGTATCTGACCAATTTCCCAAAAGAACGGGCACTGCGCTTGCTCTTTCAGCATCCGATGCCTGGAACTTGGAAGATTGCGCCGGCTGCCCCATCCTGTACATTCCTGAAGCGAAAAAGAGGGGTAGGCACAAGCATTCAGGTCAGTCTGAATAACTAAATGTCCAATTGATAATTTGTTTGCCAAACAGGCTTTACTACCATATAATGAGTTTGGTTTTGAAAGCAGTCCTACAGAGGTGATATGCGATGGCGAAGATAGGACCGATAGAGAACATGCCTCCTGTGGAGCAACTGAAGGGCAGGACTCTTGGCAGAATACTCATCAAAATGGGAATTCTGAGCAGAGACAAAATCCACGAGTGTCTGAAGATCCAAGGTCAGCGGCAAGGGAAGGTACAGATAGGCCAGATTCTTCTCGAGCTGGGCCTGGTTGATGAGGGGAAGCTCCAAATGGCACTGGCCGCCCAGCGAGGGATGGCGTACGTGAGCCTGGACGGGCTGGATATCCCGGCTGATGTTGTGGAAAAAGTCCCCGCGCAAATGGCCAAGACCTACCACATCGTGCCGATCGAATACAATAAGCAGGCAAACGAACTGACCGTCGCGCTGGATAACCCGGAAAATTTCAGGGCCACGGACGATCTGAGCACCTTGATGGGATTCAAAGTGACGGCCAAAATAACCGATTCCGATGCGCTGGAAAAGGCCCTGGCCAAGTACTATGAAACGCAGCAGGACAACAACATCAACGAGCTGATCGATGAAATTCAGGGAGATTCCTTCCTGGCCGAATTCGACGGCAGAAACCAGAGTATCGACCTGGATGAATTGAAGGAGCTGTCCGAGTCGAATCCGGTCAAGAAGCTGCTGAACCTGGTCCTGCTGCAAGCCATTCGCGACAAAGCATCCGACATCCATTTCGAGCCTTTTGAGAACGAATACAAGATGCGCTACCGCATCGACGGCGTGCTCTATGAAATGGTCCCGCCTCCGAAGTACATTGCGGCGGCGCTGAGCTCACGTATCAAGGTTATGGCCGACCTGGATATCGCCGAGAGGCGTCTGCCCCAGGACGGCCGAATCTCCCTTACCGTCCAGAATAACCCGATCGACTTGCGCGTCAGCGTGCTGCCTACCATGTTTGGGGAGAGCGTTGTCCTGCGCGTGCTGGACCGAAGCCAGGCGAGCTTCAACCTGACGGCGCTGGGTTTGAGCCCGGAAGATTGCGACCTGGTGCGCAAGCTCATCCACAAGCCCAACGGCATTATCATTGTCACGGGCCCCACCGGATGCGGCAAGACCACGACTCTGTACTCAGCGCTGAATGAGCTGAATGACGTCGAAACGAAAATCATCACAACCGAAGACCCCGTGGAATACGACGTGGACGGCCTTATTCAGGTTCAGATGAAGCCGGACATTGGGCTGACCTTTGCCCGGTGCCTTCGCTCGATTCTGCGTCAGGACCCCGACGTGATATTGGTCGGAGAAATCCGCGACCTCGAAACCGCGCAGATCGCCGCACAGGCCTCGCTGACGGGTCACGTGGTGTTCACCACCTTGCACACGAACGATGCACCGAGCTCGATCGCCCGGCTTCTGGATATGGGGATCGAGCCGTTTCTTATGACCGCCACGCTCGAAGGGATTGTCGCTCAGCGCCTGGTCAGAAAGATATGTGAAAACTGCAAGACGCAATTCGAGCCGAGCGAAGCTCAACTGATAGAGCTGCAGCTAAAGCCAGAGGATGTCAAGGGAAAGAAGTTCCATTACGGCCGCGGCTGCAGCAGGTGCAACGGCACCGGCTACAGGGGACGAATCGGAATCTTCGAGATCATGGAATTCAATGATGAGATGCGAGACTTGATCATGGATCAGGCTTCGACGGGTGTTTTGCGCGCCGCCGCCCAAAAAGCCGGCATGAGACTGCTGCGCGACAACGGCCTGAAGGCCATCTACAACGGAATCACGACGATAGACGAAATTGCGAAAGAAACCATGATGGAGCAAATCTAAGACATGGGTTGGATGGTCATGGATTGGAACTCAAGAATCAACCACCGGCACAGTGGAGGTATTTAAGATGCCCCTCTTTCAATATTCTGCACTGGACTCGCAGGGCGTGGAAATAAAAGACGAAGTCGAGGCCCTCAGTCAAAAAGAAGCGATCAGTAAAATACGCAACATGGGGTATTTTCCCACGAAGGTCAGCACTCGGGGTGCGAAAAAAACCGGCGCAAAAGCTGCCACCGGACCCAAGAAACGGCGCGGCGCCGGCGGCAAGGTCAAAGTCAAAGCAATCACACAATTTGCGCGACAGCTTTCGACACTGCAGGATGCAGGATTGCCCATTCTGCGCTCGCTGAGGATTCTGGAAGAGCAGCAAAGAGGCACGTTTAAGCGGGTCATCGGCTACGTGGCCGACGACATCGAGGGGGGCTCGACGCTCTCGGAAGCACTGGGCCGACACCCGAGGGCCTTCGACCGGCTGCTGGTGAGCATGGTGGCCGCGGGCGAAGCGGGCGGTGTGCTGGACCTGATCCTGTCGCGCGTGGCCGACTTCATGGAGAAGGCCGCGAAACTCAAGGCCCGGGTCAAGAGCGCCATGATCTACCCATGCGTTGTTCTGACCGCGGCGTTTCTGATCCTGCTGGGGTTGATGCTCTTCGTGGTGCCGCAGTTCGAGAGCGCCTTGACCGAAATGACAGAGGGCAAAAGCCTGCCGAAGATCACCCGGGTCGTGCTGGCCGTCAGCGGCTGGATCGCGTTCCATTATGGATGGGCCGTTCTGCTGGGCGTGCCGTTCGCAACGGTTTTTACGCTCAGGTTTGTCCGGAGGTTTCGCCCGGGCAGATATGTGCTGGACAGCATCAAGCTGAGAATGCCCGTGGTGGGCCAGCTCACGAGCAAGGTCTCCGTCACACGCTGGACCAGAACGCTGGGAACGTTGATCAGCGCCGGCGTGCCGATTCTGGACGCCATCAACGTGACCCGCGAGACGGCGGGAAACGAAGTCTATGCCAAAATGTTAGGCAACGTCCACAATTCCATCCGGCAGGGTGACACGTTCGCCGCCCCGCTGCGTCAGTCCAAGACGGTGGACCTGATCGTCTCGAACATGGTCGCCGTTGGAGAGGAGACGGGCGACCTGGACAAGATGCTTCTGAAGGTGGCCGACAACTACGACGAGCAGGTTGACGTGCTGGTGGCCGGCTTGATGTCCATGCTCGAGCCGATCATGATTGTCGTGCTCGGCTCAATGGTTATGACGATCGTTCTGGCCATCTTTGCCCCGATGATTCAGATTATTACGACCCTTAGCTCGTCTGCGTAAGAGAGCCAACAAATAAACCGAACGCCCAGTTTAGAAACCGAGAAATTGAAAAGGAGAAGAAAATGAAGTCAAACGTCAAACAATCTAAGAGAGCAGCGTTTACCATCGTCGAGCTGCTGACCGTGATGAGCATCATCGTGATCCTCATCGGCCTGCTGGTGCCGGCGCTGAACCAGGTGAAGCGATATGCGTATGGGGTCAAGCAAATGGCGCAGTTGAAGAGCATCGACACGGCGATCGAGCTCTTCAACAGTGAATTCGACGGCTACCCGGACTCCAGCGCCACGGGCCCTGATGGTGCGGCATATTGCGGGGCGATGAAGCTCTGCGAGGCCGTCATGGGCCAGGACCTTATGGGTTTTCATCAGGATTCGATTTTCAGGGCTGACGGCACGGACGGCTTGAAGCCATTATATCCAGATGTAAACAGTGCACCCGTGGCCTACCAGAATAGCTTGAGCATGAGAAGAGGGCCTTATCTGCCGCCTGAAAATGCCAATGCCTATCGGCTGCAGGATCTGTACGCCAATCCCGGACCTTTTGCTCCCCGCCATTTTGTCTTATGCGATGTGTTCAGGCGCGTCACGCATCGCGCCACCGGCAAGAAGGTCGGGATGCCCATCCTCTACTACAAGGCCAATACGGCAAACACCAATCACAACGTGGCCAACCCCAATGATGAGCAGAACATTTACAATTACCGGGACAACCAGGCGCTGCTGATGCTCGGAAAGCCCTGGGACCAGGGGGGTACCGCAAGCACTCCACACAGGCTTGCGGTCGAGAACGGCAAACAGGGCGTGCGATTCTACATGAATACGAAGAACGAGAAAGTCACCACGGCGTCCAGACCTTACAGGGCGGATACATATATCCTGATTTCCGCCGGCTGGGACGGCGAATATGGTACGCCCGACGATATCTGCAATTTTGAATGGAAGTACCGAGAGCTGCCGTAGCAGGGGTCGAAGCGGCGATACCGCGGTTGCATCGTCGCTGGTTCTCGTGAGCAGAGACATAGTCCTGCTCAGAAAGTCGTTTCTCAACGGTGGCTTATCGATATGGAGAAGGCAATGCTGAGAAATTGGATAGTTGCCGGAGCGATGATGGTTGTACTGTCAGGAACCACTTGGACACTGGCCGACGTCTGTGAGATTGTCAACGGCAGTTTTGAGGACGACGGTCTGATAGACAATATCATGGTCCAGGAGCCGAATGGCTGGGACGTGAACGTTCCTTCGGGCAAGTTCGTCGCAAGGATAGATGGATCGTGGTCGGCCGGCGGCAGCTTCAGCCTGTTTGTGGCCTCGAACTGGTTTACGACCTTCGCCGCCGGAGATATGGCGACGGTCTCTCAGCAGGTATATCTGACGGACGTAAATGCGATAACGTTTGACTTAAGACTGGATACGTATTCGGGGATTGCGTGGGACCCGAATGTCGCGACAGCCGTTATGCTGATCGATGGCGACGTGGTTTGGGAACCGAACGGTACGACCTCGGACTTAAGAGGCGTGTATCGTGACCGGGTTTATGCCGTCGAGGACAAGTACAAAGATGAGGATTTGCATACGCTTTCGGTGGGCGTCAGAATCAAAATCGATGCGCCCGGCGGCTTTTTCGAGTTCTATCGCGTGTGGTGGGACTCCATCGGGTGCACTTTGTTCTGCAACGGCGGCGGCCTGCTGGCCGGTGATTTCAACCACGATTGCTATGTCGATATCGACGACCTGAAACTGGGCGCGGCTGCATGGCTCAATGAAGTGCCTTCCTACGAACGGTACAACCTGTTTCGGGCTGATGACTTGGCCGGCTCCGGCACGATGAATTTCTTCGACCTGGCGGTTTTTGCCGATAACTGGCTACACAGTAGCTACAAAGACGACCGCGAAGCTGTTACAGCGAACGGTCCTGGATATTAAAAGGAGTAGCTGTGGAACGTAAAAAAACGGGTTTCACAATGGTGGAGCTGCTGGTGGTTCTGGGGATCATAGCCCTGTTGATCGGGCTGCTTCTGCCGGCTCTAAGTGCGGTCCGAAATGTCGCCAAGGAAACGAAGCAGAAGGCCCAGTTTACCGCCATTGAGCTGGCTCTGATCGCCTTCAAGAACGACTACGGCGATTACCCGCCATCGGATCGCTCATCTCATGTTGTTGGAACTACTGCCAATGACTACTGCGGTGCTCAGAAGCTCGCCGAAGCCCTCTTAGGCTGGGACCTGCTGGGATTTCACCCGAAGACGGCATGGAGAGCGGATGCGCTTGACGCGGCTGGCGGGCCCGGGACGTACGACCCGCTGAAAACGAGGGACCTTGACGGCAACGGCGTTCCCGATACGCTGGATGAGAGAAAGGGGCCCTATCTCGAGCTTGCAACCACCAGCGCGTTCAAGCTGGTCGATCTGTTCAGGCCCTATTCCACCGGCCCGCTGGCGCCGGAGACCTACGTCATTTGTGATGTATTCACCGCCAAAAGGGTGACCATGCTCAAGGGAACCGACCCGGTGACGGGCCGACCCATCACCATGACCGAAAAAGCGGGATCCCCCGTTCTGTATTACAAGGCCAATACCTCCGGGAAAACCATCAATACGATCTACGATGTGCTTGACAATAATTTCCTCGTTGTGGAGAAACAACGGATCGAAAACAGGGAACAACCTCTGGCCCGGCAGGCGGGGACGACGCCGTATCAATTTTTCTATGAGTATGTCCGAAATCCAAAAATAGACGCGAGGCCCTGGCCCTACAGGTCCGACTCTTACATATTGATTTCAGCGGGGGCCGATGGTCTCTACGGGACAAGCGACGATATCTGCAACTTCGGCAACTAAGCCCCCGGAGGAATCGCCCGCTTCGTATCCTATCCCTCTGAGCGAAGCCGGTAATCTCGCGAATTGAGCTTGGGAAAGGGACGCTTCGCCGCGCTCGGCGTGACGTGAAAGTTTTTGAGTGAGCGAGCCGCAAATATGAGAACTCGCAGACACAGGCACGGCATGAGCCTTATTGAGATCCTGGTCGTCGTGGTGGTCATCGCGATACTGACGACAATGGTCATCGGGATCGCCAGCCGTATCGACACGCAGGCTAAGGAAAAGAGCATGGAAGCCTTGTTCTCGCTGCTGGATAGCGCGTTACAGGAGTATCACGAGTTCACGAATCGCTTTCCCGAACAGAAGGAAACCAATTACGCAAACGCCGTCATACATTCGGAATTTCTTTACAGCGAGCTTCAAGCCGTTCCGGCAGCGCAGAAGATACTGCAAAAGATCGACGACTCTCTCATTAAGAATGCGTACAGTCCGGCTGGGGTGCCTTTGACCCAGACCGCCCCGGAGGTTTACGATCCGTGGGGAACGGCGTTGGATTACCGATATGTCGCCGGCGATAATTTCCCGCGCCTGGTATCGGCCGGACCCGACAAGACATTCGGCACGACGGACGATATGAGCAACAGATAAGAAATGAGAACGAAACCCAGACAATCCGGCCTGAGTATGACTGAGATGGTGATTGTCATAGCCACCATCGCCCTGCTTGTGAGCCTGGGCTTGCCGGCGGTCCGCGTGCTTATTCGTTCGTTCGAGTCCGGCAGCGGGGCAACGAGCATGATCAGCGCCGCCTTGTCCGGCGCTCGCGCCATCGCCGCCAGAGAGCAACGCTACGCCGGCATACGCTTTCAGCGCGACTCGGCCGGCCACCAGTATATGATCTTTATTGTGCACGACTTCGCGAGAACCGGGTTGAACTCGGGTTTTCGCGCGGTCGAAGGGGTCAAGCCGATCAAGCTGCCCGAGAGCTCGGGCGTCATGGATTTGACGGTCAGAACGAATCACGGTATGAATCCGGCCAATGCAGCGGACATGCTCGATGAACCAATCAAGATGCTGTATCTCGACGACGCCAATCCGGCCAACATCGGGCCGGATGGAAAGAACACGTATCTCAGAGATGCAACCACCTTTTCGGTCGTCTTTTCGCCGAGCGGCAAACTCGTGATGCATCCCGTCCGCGTCAGAAACAGAGACGGAATCTATCGCCCTGATAATACCGTCGCCAACAGAGTATCCCTCGATGATATCTTTAATTCTCCGCAGAACATAGCCAACGCCGGCATAGGCATGTTTATCCAGGATGACTATGCCGAGCTGGGTTTGGGGGCCGAATCGAGCCGAAACAGGTTTGTTGTGTATGATGGGATTCAGTTTGGCAAACTGGACGCCCGCGGAAGGTTCGATTATCTGAATCATCTGGAGCCGGTCTATATCAATCCCTATACGGGGACGATGATCTCGCCGAATTGACAGATCTATGATGAAGAAGATGCGACATAGAGGTTTTTCTCTGACCGAGGTTCTGCTGGCCGTCGCCACGCTGGCTATCGGGATGATCTTCATCGGCGGCACATTCTTCACCGGCCTTCATTTTTCGACACTCGCCACCGAACGGACTATCGCCGCCGTGGTGGCGGATGAGGCATTTGCCAAGATCGCGCTGTACGGTATCAACCCAAGCGACCCCAACCTGGCAACGGACCGGCTCACCCGTTTCGAGACGTTGAATCCCATCGCCTCGGACGAATTCTCGTATCCTTCTACGAAGACCGTGGGCGAGAAACAATACTGCTGGTCCGCCTTGTGCAGGTCCGTGGAGTCCGGCTCCGGAAATCGCCTTGTCCAGGTGACCGTTCTTGTCAGCCGCAAAGTTGGCAGCAGCGCCACCTATCCGGGCGGGGCGACCAGACCGGCTACCGTTCAAGTCGCTGTCGCGGCTGTCAGCGGAGCGGGCAATCAGAACAAGCTTGCCATCGTCACGCCGGCCGAGCAGGCCTTCATCGACGGCGGTTCCACGATTGTGGATAACCGGACGGGTGCGCTCTACCGCGTCATGCAGCGAGACGCCGCAGCACCGGACACCATCGTACTCGACAGAGTCTGGCAAGGCGCCGCGGCCGATTCGGTGTGGGTGGTGGCGCCGCCCGTCGGCGGCGGCAGATATCCCTGCATTGCGATATATCAGAAGCTGATCAGTTTTTAGTTCAGAGTTCATTGTTCATAGAAAGGGAGCCCGATGGGATTTAATTTTGAAGAACTCGACGTGTACAAGAAAGCAATAGATTTTGTCAGCAATATTTATTCATTGGCAAAGGGGTTTCCAAAGGAAGAAACTTCTGGTTTAACCAGCCAACTGAGAAGAGCCGCTGTGTCGATACCATCGAATATCTCTGAAGGCTCAGCTCGAACCAAGAAGGATTTCGGTCATTTCATAGACATTGCAAGAGGCTCGCTTTTTGAGTGCGTTACACTTCTGCAAATATCCGTCAAACAGAATCATATCGGTCAACAAAAATACGCCGAGCTGAGAAGCAACTTGACGGAGTTATCAAAAATGTTGAGCGGCTTGAAGAAATCTGTCAGGCAGTGAACTACGAACTATGAACTATCGACTACGAACTAACGAGGGTTTTACGCTGATCGAGCTGATGGTGGCTATCGGCATCCTGGCCATCGTTATGTCTTTCGCGAGCGTTATCTTCAGAGTCAGCATCGACGCCCACCGTACCGCGATGGCGAACTCCGAGATCATGCAGAAACTGCGAGCCATCACGGGCCAGCTCAACGCCGATTTCGAGGGCCTCGACAAAGACGCCGAAATCTTCGTAGCCTGGGTGGCCAAAGCCCTGCCTCCGGCGTCCAGCTATCACGATATTGACCTTGACGGGTACGAGAGATTCGACCGAATCATGTTTTTTGCCACGGGTGATTTCCAGTCCTATTCGGTAAACCCGGCGGTTCGGGGCAACATGGCACGGATATGTTATATGCTGGCCCAAAAAGGAAATATCAAGCCTGACGTGCAGAAACCCAACGAACGAGTGCTATCGAGAAACCAGCATATCCTGACCGCCGATCCGGCACTGCCCGCCTTCCTCGACCCGAACAGCTTCAACAACCAGCAGTGGTACCAGTGGAACAACCAATACGAGTACGACAAGATATCGCCGGAGGCATGGAAGACCATCGCCTGGCAGAACAAACAGGATATGCTGTCGGTGGTCACCGACATCAAGGTTGGGACCAGCACCATCAGCGAGCAGGTCAAAGGCGCGATGGTGGATCCGGCGGACGCCAATTCGATTCACATGCTCTTGTGCCAGGGCGTCGGCGAGTTCAAGATCCAGAGCTGGTATGACGCGCAGAAAAAATGGATTCCGGAAGTGGACCCGGACGGGAACGGCAATCTCGCGGACACGCATTTTTATATGACTGACCCCAATGCCGTTCCGGGGGTGCTTTATCCATATCCCCCCTACGGCGGCGTGATCATCAACAACATCAATTATCCCAGAGCGCAAGTCGATAAAGCCCACTTCGGGGCCATTCCCGGCCTCGGACGGGCCTTGAAGTTCACGTTCACGCTCTTCGATTCCAAGGGCATTATAAAGGAAGGCAGAACCTTTACGCACATTGTATATTTGGGTAATTGACTCACTGAAAATGAAAAGGGCAGAAAAAGAACTTCCGGCAAACGCCTCTCTCAGGGGCTCGGCTCTGATCCTGGCCGTGGTCCTGACCAGCCTGCTGGCCATCGTGGGCGTGCTGTTTGTGATGGCTTCCCGCGTGGACAGTATGGCCACCTCGGCCGTCGCTGAAACGAAGGAGCTGGACTTTGCCGTCGATACAATCCTGGCCAATATGTCGCGGGAGCTGGTCCTGGATGTCCCCGGCGTGGCGAATCAGGAGTACTATGACTATCCCGACGTCAACGACATCTGGCTGGCGGCCCTTGAACCTTATCAGTTGGGCGCTGATTATTTCTGGCGGCAGATAAGCGACCTCTACAACAATCTCGATCCTAACCTTCAGGCTGTGCCTGTCCCGGACTATCAAGACGCCGCCGTCATCGCCGAGGGCGTGGCCGCAGATGCTGACGGCGACGGCGTGGCCGATTCGCGATGGGCGATTGTGCCGGACATAAGCAGCACTAAGGGCAAACCCATCTTCGCCGCCATCAGAATAGTGGATCACGGGGCCATGCTGAACGCCAACACGGCGTTCAAATTCTACCGGGGCGACCCGAACACGACCTTATTGGCGTTCGGCGGGTCCGGCCAGCTACATATCAACCTCGTGGGCCTGGCCGGCGCGCCGGGCCGGCCCCCCACCGCAACCGATGAGACGGATTTGCTCAACGCAAGGGCAAATTCAGGCCTCGGCGTTGACCCGCTCGATCTGCGCAAATACGAGCAGAATGTGATTTGGCGCTACGACGATCCCAACGGGCCTTACACGCCCTTCGACGTTTCCGACGAGCTGGAGCTTCGTTACCGATTCCTGTTGAATCACAGCGATATCGACACGCGTCTGGAGCAATGGGCGGGAAACTTCAGAAACAACACCTTGTCCACTCCCGTCACCTCGGCTGGCCGGCCCCTCGATGCTTGGTTCCAAAGAGCCGGGGACAGCACCGGCCTGGACCCGAACTATGCGTACCGCCACGTTGCCACGACTGTCAACATGGATCGAATCATCACCCCGGCCGGACAGAGCTTGAACGACGGGAAGATGATCAACGTCAATACCGCCGACAAGAACCTCTTGTACGAGGCGATACACGAAGGGCTTGGGAATATCGACCCGAACGTTATCAACATTGATCGCCTGGCTGCTCAACTGGCGGCTACCATCGTCGATCTTCGCGACCGCGATGCGGATGTGACCGTCATGCCGCTGGGCACGGCGGCATGTTACGGCTTTGAAGCTCAGCCGTTTATCAGCGAGATCGGCTTTAAGATCAGCGAGAAGGACGCGAACGTCTCGGCGAACAACCACTTTGCCGTCGAGCTTTATAATCCGTTTGATACGGACATCGCACTGAGTGATTTCAGGCTGGAGCTTCGCCGGCCGAGCGGCCAGGTCGCCGCCACGGTCAGCCTGGCCGGCTACGCCATGGCGCGCGGGGGCAGATTCGTAATCACCAACGGCGCGGCGGCATCGAGCAGTTTTGACACCTCGGGTTTGATGTCCACGGGGCGCGGCAAAGAGGACGCGGCCCTGGTACCGGCCATCTATGATCTCGTGCCGAATTCGGATCCACCTGCGTTTGTGCTCAAAGAAAGATATGACCTCTGGCTGCTCCGGAAGGTGGCTGTTTCAGACATTTACCTCGACAAGCAATTGACGCAGGATTCGTGGTTTACATGGGATACGGCCAAGAACGTCCCGCAGTCATACGCTCGGGCCGACGGCAATTGGAATATCGTGTATCAGAATTTGGCCGTCGCGAGCAACACGCTGGGCAACAGTAACGGGCTGACCAGCACGCGAAAGAATTACAACTTCTACAACTCTTCAAATGCGGCGGGATTATTTGACTCGGTGGGCGAGATAGCAAGGGCCCTTATCGTGGCACCAAGCACTGACCCCTGTGACATGATGGGTGTAAGGCTCGCCTCGGAGCCCCCGGAGCAAACAGTCCGGCTCGATCTGCGCAATCCGGCCTTCGCAGGAATCTTCAAATACCTGACCGCCATCGACCCGGCCGCTCACGGGCACTCACAGCAGGAAACGCGGATCAAAGGCCGCATCAACGTCAATACGGCTCCATCGTTCGTGGTCGCGCAATTGCCCTGGATGGAGCTTAACATTGCTCAGGCAGTAGTGACATATCGCGACAGCGTTGCCGGAGCCTTTGAGAGCACCGGTGTGCTGATGCAGGTGCCCGAGATGGGTTACTACGCCTCCGACCCTGCGCACGCGTCGGTCGATCTGGACCGGTTGCCGGATCTTACGCCGAGCGACGGCGCGGTGAGTGATTTCGAGGAACGGGACGTGATCTTCTCGCGGATCAGCGACATTGTCACCGTCCGAAGCGACGTGTTCAGCGCTTATATCCTCGTTCGCACCGGAACCGACGGCCCGCAAAAAAGGGTCCTGGCCATACTCGACAGAAGCCCGGTGAGCTCCCCCACCGACAAGGTGAAAATCGTCGCCCTACAAGCTGTTCCCGACCCAAGGTAACAGATTTTCGATTGCCGATTTCCGATTTCCGATTTTAGACAGAACAAACCATAATCCGACAGCAGAAGAATTCAATCCTATGACTCCTGATGAACTGAAAAAGAGAACCAAGCAATTTGGCCTTCGAGTGATCCGACTTGTAGAGAGCCTTCCGAATACCAAGACCGCTACAGTGATAGGTGGTCAATTACTGCGCTGTGGCACGTCGGTGGGCGCAAATTACCGGGCTGCGCGCCGTGGCAGGTCGAAAGCAGAATTCATCGCTAAACTTGGTACCGTTGAAGAAGAAGCTGATGAATCTGCGTACTGGCTGGAGATGCTTGTTGAAGCTAAAATCATCAAGATGAACTCGGTGGCACAATTGCACGCTGAAGCAGATGAGTTAACCGCGATTATGGCCAAATCCCATCAAACCGCGAAGCGGCAAATTTGAAATTGGCATTCGGCAATCGAAAATCGTCAATCTTTTAATAGTTCTACGATCTCGGGGTGCACCTTCTTGTTGGCGGTGATGATTTGGAATCTGCGCCCATCGTAGGTGTCGGCATCGACGGGAAAGACCCTGCCGCCCTGCCAATCGGTGACGAGCGCCCCGGCCTCCTCGGCGATGAGCGCCCCGGCGGCGATGTCCCACAACTTGGGCGTGCCGGCGATCGTCGCTACCATGCCGCCCTTTGCCACGTACACCAACTGCAGGGCCGTCGAACCCAGGTTGCGGAATCTCGTTCGCCGCATTAGCTCACACGCCCAGCCCGGCACGCCGTCGTCAAAATGGCTCTCCAGGCCCACGCTCGCAAACTTGCCGATGGCTTCCTCGCCGGCGTCGATTCGCCCGCCGTTCAACTGCGCTTCGCCGCCCTTGACGGCGGTGAACATACACCGGGTGGCCGGCTCGAAAATCACCCCGACTATGGGCTCGCCTTCGCACATCACGCCGATGCTCACGGCGAAGAACAGCATGTTGTGGGCAAAATTGTTCGTCCCATCTATCGGGTCAATGACCCACCATATCGGTTCTCGCCCTCGCGGGGCCTGTTTGAACATCTTGCCGCCATCGCCTTCCTCGGCGATAAAGCCGTGATCGGGATAGTCCTCTTCGATCCGCTCCATGATGATTTTCTGGCAGCAGGCGTCGGCCTGGGTGACCAGCTCATCGGCGCTCTTGAGCGAGACTTTGACGTGGTCGAGCTCTTGCATCGCCCGCCGGCCCGCCAGCCTCGCGGCCGCGACGGCCGTGGCCAACATGCTGCTCAAATCCTGCTGTTCCAATGCCATATCGTCCTATCGACCTCTTATCTTGACATAATCTCTGCGCCCGTCTATTCTATCGTTGTGACTCAGGCAAACCAACAGCTAAATAAGCCGAAATTTTCGAGCCCGGCGTCGTCTCAACAGCGGATTATCGCCGCGGTCATCTGCCTGGCCATCGCGGCTTTCTTCGGTATCTTTGCCCTGGCCGGACGTTACAATCTCGACATGGGCCGGTGGCTCGGCTATTGCGGATTCAAGCAGAGAACCGGCCTGCCGTGCCCGACTTGTGGCATGACCACCGCGACGCTCACCTTCGCCCAGGGCAAAATCTGGCAGGCGTTCTACATCCAGCCGGCGTGTGGACTCTTGTGTTCGGTGGCCGTTATCGCAGCTATCCTGGCCTTCATCGTGGCCGTTTTGGGAGTCTATTTTCGCTTCATCGGGCGTTTTTTCGGGCAAGTCAAGCTCCGATATATGCTTCTGGCCCTGCTGGCCGTCACCGCAGCCGGCTGGGCCGTAACGCTGGCCCGAGCCATTGCGGAAAGTAATTGTATTTGACTTCCTACCACGCTGCGGATTCCTGGCACGGAAATCGCGTGAGCCGTCGCTCGTGGGGTGTATAGCGTCGCGCGTATTGCGTATGTTGTTAGTGAAGCGTGAAGGACATTTCGTCGGTCGTCGCTCGTGATCGTAAAAAGAACTTTACTGTAATCTATTTTCAATATCCTTATGTGAATTGTTTCAATGAAGCTATTTTGGATACAGTTGTTTGCCTTTGAAAGACAGATGGATATCCGTATTTATTCAAGCAGAAGAAGGTTGGAGGACAACTTGGTTATCCTGGACTGCTACCACGATAGCTGGCCAATTCTTGATTTCGCCTGAGAGAATCAGTTGACTTAAAGGAACCTCAACCAAGGTCTGAACTATCCGCCGAAGATGGCGCACGCCAAACTCATCGCTGTAACCCTCACGAGCGATGACTTCCAACGCCTCGTCAGTGAAAGATAGTGTCTTGCTATATTTGTCTTGGAACGTCTGGCGGATCTCACAAAGAATCTGATTGAGGATGACCTTAACATCCGAAAGGCCTAACGGCCGAAAGACAATCTGCTCATCAATACGATTGATAAACTCTTTGCGGAATCTGTTCTTTACCTCTTGAAAAACAAATGTTCTCGACTCATTCGTGTCCCTATGACGAAAGCCGAAATCTTTATCCGCCGGAATATTAGAGGTCAAAATGAAAATTGCATTGCGAGCATCTGCCGTTCGGCCCTTCGAATCGGTCAAACGGCCCTCGTCAAAGACCTGCAAGAACAAATCAAAAACACGAGGGTGTGCCTTTTCAATTTCGTCAAGAAGAACGATAGAGTAAGGCTTGCTACGTAGCTTACCAGTGAGTTGGCCTTGCTCTTCGTAGCCGACATACCCAGGTGGCGAGCCGATAAGTTTTGCAACGCTATGCTCCTCCATAAACTCCGACATATCCAGACGAATCATGTCGTTTTCCGACCCAAAAAGAAAGGCGGCAACGGACCGAGCCAGTTCGGTCTTGCCGACACCGGTGGGCCCGAGGAACAAAAAGACGCCGAGCGGCCCACGCCTGTGGGCAAGTCCGGCATGGGCCATTAACAGCCGTTGACACATGCGTTCGATAGCCTCATTCTGACTAATCACTCTTTTCTTCAGGAAAGATTCCATTTCCAGCAGACGTGACTGGCTCATCCCTTCCAGATGTCCGGTGATTACTTCCAAAGGCACGCCAATCTTTTCCGCTAAAACCTGTGCAATTGTCAATTCCGTGACTGTGCCACATACACTCTTTGCCTCGGGAACATCGGCTCTTTCAGAAGCTTCTGTTTTGCGCTCAAGGGTCATACTCAATTGCGGAATCCGCGTCTGTGCGCCAGCTTTATCCGCAAGGTCAATGGCCTTGTCAGGCAACTGATGGTCGCAGTCGAACCGAATAGATAGGTCCACCGCCGACTCGAGGGCCTTATCGGTAATCTTGGCCCCGTGATGTTCCTCCCATTTATGCCTCAGACCTTTGAGAATCTGAAGGGTTTCTTCCCTGCTCGGCTCTAACACAATTACTTTTTCAAACCGCCTTTCAAGGGCTGCATCGGACTCTATGTATCGCCTGTATTCAGCAATGGTGGTGGCACCAATGCATCGCACGTCCCCGCGTGAAAGAGCGGGCTTGAGTATATTTGCTGCATCCATGCTGCCCTCAGCCCTACCAGCACCAATGACCGTATGCAGTTCATCGATGAATAGGATAACCTCAGGGTGTGTGCTGCATTCTTCGATGACTCTGGTTAGCCTTTCCTCAAACTGCCCTCGATAAGTAGTTCCGCCTACCAAGGCGCTGACATTAAGCTCAATAATACGTTTGCCGCCCAGCACATGAGAATCCTTGCCGGCGGCAGAGCGGATCGCTACCGCATCCGCAATTGCCGTTTTTCCGACTCCGGCTTCCCCAACCAGGACAGGGTTATTTTTATTCCGCCTGGCCAGTGTTTGAATTACCTGCAAAATCTCCTTGCGCCGACCGATGACAGGACCGATTCTGCCATCCTGAGCCTCTTTAGTTAAGTCTCTGCCAAAACGGTCCAAAAACGGCGTACTTGATTTATCTTCCGGTTTTCCTTCGTCTCGACGACGACCAATAATGGTTTTTTCCGGAATAAGTCCGATGCGGTCGCGGGTCTTTGCGCTGAGTGTCTCAAGGTTTGCTCCTTTTTCTGTGAGCAGCCGGCATCCAACCGAATCCTTTTCCTCAAGGATTGCCAGAAAGATATTTCCGGCCTGCACCTGCCTAGCTTTCATTTCGTGTGCAATTACTTCTGCACGCTGGAACATCTTTCGGGACCTTTCCGAGCGATGGATTGTCTGGCCTTTTGCGTGTTCATACCTACCGGCGCCCAGCCGGTCGCGAAGCTCGTGCCGGAACGCATCAGGCTCAATTCCAACCTCCGGTAGCAGGTCAGCCACAACTTCCATCTCAGGCCGAAGCAGTGAAATATCAGCGCCTGCAGGTTGCGCCTGCTGCAGTGCATTGTCAGAGCACATCTGCTTTAGTTTTGTCAATGCTTCCAGAAAATGCTCCGGCTCAATGAACTGCGATTTGGCAGATACTGCCTCAACGCAGGACATCTGCCAGGCCAGATCTACCACTGGTGAAAAATTCACATTTTCTCCTTTCTGCGGCCGCATAAGGGTGGCCGTTTGTATTCGCTCTCATTTCAACTCCTGCAGCCGCTGCCGGGCATAGTCAATCTGAGCAGCATATTGTGGCGGAGCTAATTCTATGAACTGGCGATAGCTCCTTGCCGCATCGCGAAAATGCCCGATTTTGTCCTCTGCGAGTGCCTTATTGATCCAGGCGGCTGCGTATCGTGGGTCAATCTCGAGGGCCTTATCAAGGCAATCAATCGCTTCCTGATACCGGCCGAGAGAACCGAGACTGCTGCCCTTATTGGTCCAGACGAGTGCGTTTCGTGGGTCAATCTCAAGGGCCTTATCAAGGCA
>Ga0214473_10001200_pt1 | contig 35058 bp, 25 predicted proteins | sample RVTome_7_FD_203509 | JGI IMG/M metagenome (GOLD analysis project Ga0214473, IMG submission 203509) | Soil microbial communities from uranium-contaminated site in the Upper Colorado River Basin, Wyoming, United States - RVT98D197 | ecosystem: Environmental > Terrestrial > Soil > Contaminated >... | reverse complement strand
CAGCGTAGAGATTCACCAAGACTTCGGCGATGTGGAAAAGGCTTTCCGGGAGAGCCACGTCGTCCGGACCGATTGCTTTCAGGGGAATCGGGCCACCCACGTTCCCATGGAGCCTCACGCCGCCATTAGCAAGTGGGAGAACGGCAAGCTCACCATCTGGTCCAGCAGCCAATCGCCTCATTACTTTCAATACCATATCGCCCGCGTGTTCGGCCTGAAGATGGGCGACGTGCGCGTGATCAAGGCCTTCGTTGGCGGCGGCTTTGGTGGGAAGCTGGAGCCTTCGGCGGCCGAGTACGTCAGCGCCGCGTTGGCTATGAAAACCGGCCGCCCGGTAAGGATCGTTTTTGACCGCAAAGAAGTGTTTTTTCATAACCGCGGACGGCATGCCCAGCACATCGAGCTAACCACCGGCGTTACCAAAGAAGGCAAGATTTTGGGCGTGCATGCCAAATTCATCATCGACGGCGGATCGTACACAAGCCTCGGCATTGCATCAGCCTATTATGCGGGAGCAATGCTGCCGCTTATCTACGACTTTGATCACTTTAAGTTCGATGGCTTCCGCGTGCACACGAACCTGCCCTCGTGCGCCGCGCAACGGGGTCACGGCGCGCCGCAGCCGCGCTTCGCCTTCGAGAGCCAACTCGACATGATCGCCAAAGAGCTGGGCATGGATCCTATCGAAATACGCAAGGTGAACGCGCGCCGGCCCAATACCACGACGCTCAACGATCTAAAGGTCAACTCCTGTGAGTTCACGGCCTGTTTGGAAAAAGCCACGGAGATTTCCGACTGGGCAGGGAAAAAGGGCAAGCTCCCATCCGGACAGGGCATCGGCATTGGATGCGGCGGCTTCATCACAGGCGCCGGTTACCCCATCTATCGTACGCGATTGCCCCACGCTTCTGCCGTCATCAAGATTAGCGAGCAGGGAGATACCGCGACGCTCTATATCGGAGCGGTGGATATTGGCCAAGGATCCGACACGATTCTAGCGCAGATGGCGGCCGAAGCCTTGGGCATCAACTACGAGGATGTGCGAATCGTATCGGCCGACACCGAGACGACACCTCACGATTTCGGCGCGTATGCCAGCCGCCAAACGCTCATGTCCGGCCACGCAGTCAAGCAGGCTGGCGACGAGATTCGGCGTCAGATCATTGAACTGGCGGCCGACTTGCTCGAAGCCAACGTAGCGGATGTAGACATCGATCGGCGCGTCGTCTTCGTTAAGGGTAGTCCGGAAAAAACGCTGACTTTCGAGAACGTCGCTAACGAGTTCTTTATCCGTAAGGGACCATTGGTGGGAAAAGGCAGTTACACCCCGCCGAAGCTGGGGGGCAAGTTCAAGGGAGCGGCTGTCGGTACATCTCCGGCGTACAGCTTTGCCGCCCAAATCAGCCAGGTGGAGGTCGACGAGGAAACCGGCCAGGTGATGGTCACCAACGTGTGGGATGTGCACGACTGCGGCACGGTGATCAATCCGAGCCTCTTGCACGCGCAGGTCGAGGGCGCTTTATTCATGGGTATGGGCGAAGCGATGTACGAGCAAGTCGTCTTCGACGACAAGGGCAAACCTCTCAACGCCAATTTGGGCGAATACCGCGTGCCGACAGCCTTGGACGTGCCCGAAGTGATCTCAGAACTGGTGGACAGCTATGAGCCGGCCGGTCCATGGGGAGTCAAAGAGGTAGGCGAAGGCGCCACGCTTCCCACTATGGGCTCTTACGCCAACGCTATTTACGACGCCATCGGCGTCCGCCTCTATGATTTGCCCCTCACCCCCGAGAAGGTTTGGAGAGCTATTCAAGGCAGGAAAAAGTTATCATAGAGAAAGGCTCTAAGAAAACTAAAAGCAGAACATAAAGCAGCCGCCTGTTCCCGGTTGTGAGTTAACAACGCCACCGACGGCTTGGGTAGAGTTTCTTATTTCCGCTTGAGAAGGGCCCGATTGATGGTATGATCTCTGCTAACCTTCCTTTAATCCTTTCCTGTCCTCATCTACTTGGGAGGTTCGATCGAGAAGGAGCTGGATTTTACGTTTTTTCCCCGCGATCCATTTGCTTGAGTCAGTTGATATGGCGGACGAGAAGGCACCGGCATTCGAAGAAACTAAATGGTGGATCGACCGCGGGCCGGTCAAGGAGCGGGAGAAGCCGGCCGAGCCGGCCAAGGGCATCATCGAGAAGTGGGCCTACGAGCTGCTCAGGAACTACAATCAAGACCAGGCCGCCAAAAACCTCGTCGACATCAATCCGAAAATACTCAACGAACTCGCCGTCGCGCCCGGCGAGTGGGGCTACTTTTCGCTGGATGTGGGTAAGTATCCGGCTGAAAAGCTTGCGCGAATCAAAGGCGGGCTTCCCCTTCCTGTCGGCACCCGCGGCATTGTGATCGACGCCGGCTATTCCGTCAGGGTGGTGATTACGGCTGAACCGATCGGGGAGCGCTATGTGGATATCAATTTCACCGAGGCGCCTTCCCTCGATTACTGGGTAGGTGGACAGTTGATTGAGGAGCGGGTATTTTCCAACGTCGGCGAGGCGCTGAACAAAATCAGGCCAAGCCTGCCGCGCTATTTGAATCCGCCGAAATTTTCTTAATGGCAACCGCAGGTCTGCGGCGTGCAGGCGCAGGCGCCGGGCGACGCAGATGGTTCCTCCGAACGGTTCCCCGGCGAGCTGAAGACCGAAAGTTGTTTTTCCACGGAGTCGCTGCCGCACCTGGGGCAACGCACCTGGTCGCGCGTGGTGCGAACGAGTTGTTCGAAGTTATGATGACAGCCACGGCAATTGTATTCGAAGATCGGCATGAATCCTCACTTTCGCTCGGAATGTCACATCTCAAATCTCATATCGAATTTGAAATCTGAGAGTTGAAGTTTGTTCCACTGGTTTGTGATTCCAGCCGCGGGCTAGGAGCCCGACGCGGCACGCTGCCTTGCTTTGTTCGCGCTAACAAAATATTGGTTGACAATCCGTCAAAACGTGGCCACGGCCTTGGGTTTGGCGTCAAAAAAGTCCTCGAAAAATACAGCGGCGTTCAGCGGCTGCGGATAGGCGTACGAGTCCCCCTCCTCGCCTCGTTCCGTGGCCCAATCGTGAGGTTTGAAGGGCTCGGCAATCTTAAAGAGGCGCGAGGGATAGAGATACGGGCGGCCTTGATCGTTCAAAATACGGTAATCATCAGCTTCGATTCCAATCACGACATACGACAGGCCGGGGCTGACGTCCGGATATCGTGCGTTTTTGCGACGGAGCTTAACAATCATCGGGAGTGTATCTGCCTTCGTTTCAGTTCCACCCGGCCAATGCCGGGATGATCATACCATACGTTTGTATTAATTTTCCTCTTTGCTCGAAGCAGTGCCGGAATTTCCCGGCGCCAGGCGTTTTTGCTGCTCTACGTAATGCTGTAGTTTTTTCTGCACCCGGTCATTGACGGAACCCTCCGGATAACGGCCTTCATGGTCGCGCTCACCGGCGGCGATACCGGTGAGAACTTCGATTCCCTCGTCGATGGTGCTTACGGCATAGATGTGAAATTTTCCTTCTGTGACCGCACTGATGACATCCGCTCGCAGCATCAGGTTGCGCAGGTTCGCGCGCGGCATCAACACGCCTTGGCGTCCGGTCAAACCCTTGAGGTGGCAGACATCGAAGAACCCTTCGATCTTTTGATTGACGCCGCCGATGGCCTGGATCTCGCCGTTCTGATTCACCGAACCGGTTACCGCGATGCCTTGTTCGATGGGAACTTCCGCAAGGCTGGAAAGAATGGCGTAGAGCTCTGTGGATGAAGCGCTGTCGCCGTCCACACCGTCGTAAGACTGCTCAAAGCATATGCTGCTGGAAAGCGAAAGCGGAGTCTGTTGCGCGTACTTGCCGCCGAGGTAGCCGCTCAGAATCAACACGCCCTTGTCGTGAGTCTTGCCGCTGAGCTTGGCCTCGCGCTCGATGTTGACGATACCGCCGCGCCCCATGAACGTTTTCGCCGTGATGCGCGACGGCTTGCCGAAACTAAAATCGCCCAACTGATAGACCGCGAGCCCGTTTACCTGCCCGACCACCGCCCCCTGCACGTCCACCAGCACGGACCCCTCCGTGATCATCTCCTGCAAACGCTTCTCTACTAAGTTCAGCCGAAAGATCTTTTCCGCGATCGCCTGCTCGACATGCCGCTCCGCCACCAGCTCGGCGTTTTCCTTGCCGGCCCAGTAGTCTGATTCGACGAGCAAGTCCGCCATATCGCTAAAACGGGTTGAGAGTTTATTTTGATCTTCGACCATTCGGGCGCAATGCTCGATCACCCTGGCGACGCCGCTGGTGTCGAAGTGGCGCAGCCCTTCCCGCTTGCAGTAGTCGCTGGTGAAACAAGCAAAGGCCACGATGTTTTCCGGCGAGCGATCGATTTCAAAATTGAAATCGGCTTTGACCTTGAATGTCTCGCGAAAATCAGGGTCGGCGTTTGCCAAGGCGCGGTAGAGGAAGGGATCGCCGATCATGATGACTTTGGTATCGGTCGGGATTGGCTCGGGCTTGAGTCCCTGGGGTGGCATAAAGCCAAAAAAGGTCCCGGGCTCCTCGATCCTTAATTCGCGGTTCTTGATCACCCGCTGCAGCGCCTCCCACACGCCCGCGTTGGCCAGCACGTCGCGATCGTACAGCACCAGATAGCCGCCGTTGGCTTTGCTAATGGAGCCGGCTTTGATCAAGGTAAAATCGGTAACGTAGCCGCCCATGATCGGTTTTTTTTCGATCACCCCGAAAAGATTGTGATAGGTGGGATTGGTCTCGACGATGATTGGCGGCCCCTGGGCTTCGCTGTTATCGACAAAGACATTGACACGGTAGGGCAAAAAAGGATCGCTCGGCGGTTCGCCGAACGGCATCGCTCCCGCCGCCAAAGCCGGCGGGCTGGCATCGCCGCCCTTGAACCGCTGGAGATTTTTTAAGATATGCTCGCGCACGCCGTCGAAGTAGGCGATTACTTTGGGATAGTCCCGGTATTTCTCCTTGAGTTCGGTGAGCGGGTTACGAACGAGATAATCGGCAGCCTCGGTTTCGGCTTTCTCCAGTTTTTCCGCGATCTCGCGCTCCAGCTTCTTTCCTTCGCGTAGCGTGGCCTCGACTTGTTTTTCAATATCACTCCGTTTTTCTTCAAAGCGTTTTTTGTCCGCCGCCGATAACGCGAGGAATTCGGCCTCTTGCATCGGCTTGCCGTCCTTGGTCGGCAGGAGCACGATGCCGGAGGGCGTCATGCGCAAAGCGAAATCGTTGCGGTTCGCTTCTTCCATCAACGCTTCCATCATCTGCTGTTGTCTTTTTTGCAGCTCGTCGATCATGGCTTGGCGCTGGTGGGCGAACTCGTCGCTTTCAAACATCTTCTTGGCTTCGCGTTGAAGGGTTTGAACCAACTGTTCCATGTCGGCTTTGAGGCCCTTTCCCATGCCGCGGCGAATTCTGAGCGCCTGGGGCCGGTCCGGGTCTGCAAAGTTGTAGACGTAGCACCAGTCCTCCGGAGCATGAGAATCCGCTTGCTGGGCGATACGCTCGCCGGTCACTTTTTTGAGGAACGCCTTGATGATGCTGGTTTTGCCGGTGCCGGTAAGTCCCGTAACAAAAATATTGAAGCCGGGCTTATTCACGCCGAGACCGAATTCAATGGCACGTATCGCCCGCTCCTGGCCGACAAAATCCTCCAGCGGCGTCATCTCCGAAGTGCAGGTGAACGGGAGGAAAGACAAGTCGCAGCGCCAATTCAACTGCTCGGCCGGAACGGTGTATTTTTTCGTCATCGGTTACTCGCACCTCTATACCAATGTCGAACATACGGGGTCGGTGTATTGTCGTCAACTACCGGGGTTGTTTGACCGGGTGCTATTGATTGACCCACCCGGGGTCTCTATACTTCTTTCAATGAATCGTCAGGCTAACCGGTTTCGCCCTTGGCAGGTTCGCTGCGCGTGGATTTTATTGATTACTTTTTTTATCAGCGGCTGCGGCGGCACGAACATTCCATCGGTTCTCCCCTCTCTCGGACCGCCGAGCGAAGATGAAGAGGTAAGGATCAGCCGGGAGTTCCGGCGTGAGGCAAAGAAACAACTTAAATTTGTCAATGATCCCGAAGTCGAACGCTACATCGAGCGCATTGGACAACGGATTCTTGCAGCCATGGGGCCACAGCCCTTCGATTATCGTTTCTTTGTCGTCGAGGACCCCCAGCTCAACGCCTTTGCGGTTCCCGGTGGATCGATTTACTTTTATTCCGGGCTCCTGGAAAGAGCCAGGAGCACCGATGAAATCGCCGGCGTGTTGGGACATGAAATGGTCCACATAAAAGGGCGCCACATGGCCCGCTCCTCCGGTTTCGACATGTATTCTGTTTTGAGCCTTCTCGGCATGCTGCTGTTGGCGCGCAGCGGAGCTGGAGCGCAAGCTGCCGGCGCCGTCGGCCAAGCAGTGGCGGCAACCCGGGAAATAGCCTATGGCCGGCAGCTAGAGATGGAAGCGGACACGCTAGGCGAACGGTATATGGCCGCGGCGGGTTACGATCCGAAGGGAAGCGTAGCTTTTCTAAAGTTACTGGATCAAGAACGCAATTTGAGTCCGGTAGATATCCCTCCCTATCTCATGACCCATCCGGTCACTCAAGAACGGGTAGCTAACGCGGAGTTGGTTCTAAAATCCTTGGGGAAAACCGAACCCAGGGTCGAAATACCGGACCCGCTCAAGAAAGTAAAGATTCTCATCCGGCTACAACGTCACGAAGGGGACGCGGTCCTCGACGAGTATCGGAAGTTGGCGCGGCAAAACCCGCAAGATTCTGAAGCGCTCCATCTTTATGCCTTTGCCCAGCATATAAAGGGGCAACTATCCGAGGCCAAGGATAATTACGAGAAAGCGCGAAAGCTAAATCCCGATAACGTTGCCTTGCAGCGAGATCTGGGGCGTCTTTACACTCAGACCGGTGATTTCCTTTCAGCGCGGGCCGCCTTCGACCGCGCCGTGGCGCTGGAACCCAAGGAGTCTCTCACCTATTTGTATTTAGGGGAATTGTTGGAAAAAGAGTCCGACCTCAGGGCGGCCGCAGGCGCCTACTTAAACGCCCTCAATCTCTCGCCTCTTTGGGACAGACCGCCCTACCGGCTTGGGGTCGTTTACAGTAAACTTGACCGGCTCGGTGATGCTTATTATTACCTCGGCCGGTCTTTTTTGCTCCAGGACGAAGATCAAAAGGCGATTGCCGACTATGAGAGAGCAATCAAGATCTCGGGCGAGAACTCACCCCGAGGTCAGGTGATTAGAGAAGAACTAAAAGCTCTTCGCGCGCGTAAAAGATGAAGCTACTCCCGACCCGCCATCATGGGTAACGAAAGAACTCTTTCCCGGACCGGCTTCGCCGAACCGTTTTCCCGCTTCAGCAGCACCGACCGAAGATAGTCGGGGTCAAACCCCAACAGATCACAAATATTCGTGAACGAGAAAAGCCAATCCGTGCCCTTGTCCTGAACCCACTCGAGAGCGTTTTCGTAATGACTACGCCCTGCACTGTTCCTTGCGCTCCGATACTTCTCGAGACATTCGACGGCGTCCTTAAGAATCGCGATCATCAGCCTTTTTTCCCCCTCAAGCTTACGGGACAAACCCGTGGTCCCATAAAACTGTGACGGTAAGAATACATCGGGCTCGAGGATCCTCGCTAGAAAATCATCGTACATGTGCTGCAACACTCCTGGCTAGATTGAATCGCATTCTATACCACAAGGTATAGTCCCTTGCAATGAAAAAATAGCGCTATTGATGGTAGCTGATGACAATTCGTACAAAACTACTGAGTCAGCAACTTTTCGAGGGCTAGATGGACGGCTTAGAGTTCTCAATAGGGCATTTGTAGGTAAAAATTAGCAAGCCACCGAAAATAGTCCACATGGGTCGGTGACACAGCATTATTGCGGGAAAACCCGGACAGACGACGTAAGTTATTGATAAGTCGGTTGTTCCCCTCTAGATTCCCTCCATTAGACCCATCAGTTTGGTCTTGGCGACATTGTGGTCCCAGACCTTTTGAACCACGGAATTATTGCGACGCCCTTTCATCACCCGTTGGGTTTCGTCGTCGTTATAGACTCGCACCGAACCGAGCAGCGAAGCCTTATAGAATCGCGAAGCAGCCTCTTCGAGATCGACGCAGGCCGCGAAGACCCACTCGATCGCCTGCCCCACGACCATCGAGCCATGCCCGCGCAGCATCACCGCCTCACCGTTGCCGAGGGTCTTGGCGACGGCATCCCCCTGTTCAATGGTGTGGATCAATGCGGGGTCCATGTAGAGGGGCAGCGGACCTGGGCCGAAAAACGCCCCCGGATTGGAAGACGCCGGATAGAAAGGCTTGTCCACCATGCTCAGCACGGCCACCATGTGGTTATGTAGATGGGCAACGCTTTGGATATCGTTACGTGCCTTATACGCGCGCGCGTGCATGAAGACTTCCGACGGCGCCCTATATTTGCCTTCGACCAGCTTACCCTCGAAGTCGGTAATGACCATATCGTTCGGCGCCACCGTCGCCCGGCTGACCGGATGAGGCAGGATCAACAAATGATCCGACCCGGGAATGCGCACGCTGATATGGCCGCTGTAGTCGACCAACCCGGCGTTAAAAAGCATGCGCGACGACATCGCCAATTTTTTCTTAAGTTCGTTGAGTTCAGACACGGAAATTCTCCCCTCGTTGTTCTTACGACCAAAGCTTGCGGAATCATATACCGTGATCGACGAGAAGTCGCAACTTCCACGGTTCGATTTTGGATCTCCTACAAATCTTTCCAGGAAACTACGGAAGACAGCTAACGATCCGTTTATTCCGACTTGCCTGCACCGACACATCCCTGTACACTTTCTTGTTAGAGAGGTGAATCATGGATCGCTACATAACCACGAGCGAGGCGAGACAGAAGTTCTTGAACCTGGTGGATGAAGTCGAGGACGGCGACCAGGTCATCATTACCAAGCGAGGCGTGCCCAAAGCCGTCATCGTTAACTTTGAGCAATTGCAAACACTCAAGGCGGTAGCTCGCCTCTGGCAAGACCCGGAAGCATTGCGGGCAATGCGTTCGGCATTGGATGACGTGAAAGTGGGTAGAACACTAAAGTTTTCAGGAGCACCTACCGTGGGCAAGATCCTGAGCGAAGCACGCAAAAAAGGGCTGCTGCGTGGCTGACTATCTTCTCACTCGGCAATTTCTGCAGGAGACTTCCCTTTTTGAAAAATCCGTAAGCGCACGCGATCTGGAAAACCTTGAAGAGGCTTTGGCTGCCGTCATTCAAAATCCCAATCTGCCTGGACGCCTTCCGAGTTTTTACGACCCTTCCTCGCCGAGCCACCTTTGCCGCTCGGGAAATCTTCTCATCCATTTCCGCGTAACGGAATCCGATGTCGTAGAATTCCTGAATCTATTCTGGCCAAGGGTGTAGCGTTGCCTCCTAAGCGCGCGAACTCACTATCGAAGTGTAGAAAGTCCAGTCTCAAGTGTCGGGTACTTCAGCGCTGGGATTAGCTCTTCCCGCGCCCGCCGGGTGTCTCCCCAGTGCGAGACCCGACCGATGGTGATGAAATCCCGCGTGAGCGGAGACGGCTTTCTCGTAATCGTTCCGAATAACTCGCAAAGGGTAGCCGCGGCATAAATGGTCCACAGAGGCGTGCGGAACGGGCGGGGGCAGTCCCACACGCGGCAGGCCTCGTCGAGGAAGTATTGTAAAGTCACCGGCTTCTCATCTCCGACATGATAGATTCCGCGGATGCCGGGCTTAAGAATGGCAGCTTCCGTCGCCCGCAGGTAGTCCGCTGTGGAAATAAGTTGAAACAAAGTTGGCTCGCGCCATACCCCCAGCAGACGCCGCTCCGCCTGCCACCGAGCGGCATCAACCATCAGGATACCGCGCCCATACACCATGCCCAATCGAAGCACGACCGGCGCCGTTTCGTTGCCCTGGGTGCGTTCGAAGAGAAGCCTCTCCTCCTGGAGCCGAGTTCTTGGCATGGACTGAGATCGGTTCTCAATCCAGCCGCCCCGTGGCGGGTTGGTCGGGAGTGGTGGGGCCCTCGACGTGAAGAAACGAAATCAAAATGACGCGTCCAACGTGGGCGCCCAGCGCGGCATCGACGAGGTTGGAAAACCATCTCGTATTGGTGACCGGCAGGAATCGCTCAGGACGCGGAGCGAAGAGAATACCGGCAAAATGCACGATGACGTTTGCTCCCGCAACCGCGAGAGACAGCGTCTCGGGCTTTGCCAGTTCTGCTTGGACGGGCATCACATTCGGGAAACTGGCGAGATCGGGAGGCAGCGCTTTCCGATGGTACATCAACCGCAAACTGTGCCCTTTCGGAACGAGAAACCGCGCGAGCAGGCTGCCCAAGTTGCCGGCCGCTCCGGTGATCAGAATCGTGCGCGGTGACTTTGCCAAGGCTCAGGCCGGTCTATCAAATCTCCGGCTGAGGACCTCGGGCGTTAGCCCGAGGGTGAAAGCCTCCGAAGGCCGGAAAGGTCTTGAATTGCGTTTGGCATTTCAAGTGCCACGGGCATAAGCCCGTAGGTATCTACTTTATCTTAAACGACGGCGGCACCACCTCGTCGATGCCCTTCCCCGTCCAGTGCCATTTGGGGACGCTGTCCCAGATCTGTTCGCCCTTGGCTTGAACTTTTTCCAGAAGCTCGTCCTCGTTCAGCCGCAGATACTTGCCATTGTCCACCAGTGTCTCGCCGTCGACGATGACCGTGCGCACGTCGCGGCTGACGGCGGTTTCCATCAGCGAGCGGATCGGATCGCGTACGGCGCCGAAGGCGAGGTCTCTTAGGTCTACGATGGTGATGTCCGCCTTCGCGCCCTTTTGGAGCCGCCCCAGATCGTTGCGACCGAGCATCTTCGCGCCGCCAAGAGTGACGGCGTTAAAAACGTCGCGCGGGTGGCCGGCGAGAAAACTTTTGTCGGCGACGCGCGAAGCGAGCGCGGCGTAGCGCATGTCGGAGATGATATCCTTCGGAAAGGTATCGGTTCCGATGCCCATGTTGATGCCGGCTTGGCGGTATTTATCGAAAGACTCCATGACGATGCCGAGTTTTAAGTATTTAAGCGGGCTGTAGGCCACCGAGGTGCCGGAGTCGGCGATGATTTTGATATCGTCGCCGTAGGGATAGACGAGCCAGCTGTGGCCGCTGACGAAGATGCAATGAGAGAGCGATACATCCGGACCGAGAAAGCCAAGCTTGTGCAACAGTTCGATGGGGGTGCAGCGCTCGCGCTGCATCACGGTGTGGAATTCGAAAAGGTTGATAGTCGCGTGGATTTGAATGCCCACGCCGATTTCCCGCGCCGCTCTCTTGGTGTCTTTGAGCAGCGCCGGCGTGCAGGAGTCGACGTGGCCGGGAAAAAGCATCGTCGTCATGCGGCCGTTGCAGGCGCCGTTATATTTCTTGGCGAAGTCGACGGCGGCTTTGAGTCCCTTGCTGCCGCGCTCGTCGTCCCAGTCGTACTCCAGCCGCCCCTGGCGATCGTGAAAGAAGCTGACATTCTTGTAGCTCGGACCGGTGGCGCAGCGGATGCCGACTTGGTCGACCATGTCGACGTAGCGCTGGGGTTCGGCGCCGGGGCCGCCGATCTCGAATGTCGTGGTCACGCCGCTCTTTAGGACATGGATCAAGGAAAAGCGCTGGCCCACGTCAACGTCTTTTAAATGGGCGGCATGGGCTCCTTCACGGGTCGGCCCGCCGTGGGCCAGGTAATTGGAAGCGAAAAAGTCGGTTTTGGTCGAATCATTGAGAATATAGTCGCTGGCGTTAATGCCGGAGTGAAAATGCGTATCGATGAAGCCCGGAGAAACGAGGCAGCCCCTGGCGTCGACCTTCTTGTCCACCGGCTGCGTATACTCCTTGCCGGCGAACTCGATTCTATTGCCTTCGAAGATGACGACGCCGTCCTTGAATACCTCATGCTCCGTGCCGTTAAAGCCGACGACGTAACCGCCCTGGATGAGAGTTTTCATGGTTCCTCCTTTCCTACCTGTAGTTTCCCGTTCGGGCCCATTCGAAGTAATGCTCAACGGCGCGCGCGGGATCGTACTCGAGCGTGAAGCCCGTTTCCTCGCGGAGCCGGGAGATATCGACGCAGGCGTTGATGTCCATCGGCGTCTTGGTCGAAGTCAGCGGCCCCGGTCCGTCGCCCAAGTGGATTTCCGCTTCCGGGAGCGCTTTTCTAATGGCACTGGCAAATTCACCGATGCTGGTGAGTTTGCCATAGCCGAGGTTGTAAATCCGCCCGCGCAGCTCGGGACGCTTCAACAGAAGAACCATCGCCCGCGCCGCGTCCTTCGCGTAGATGAAGTCGTGCGCTTCCGCCGGATCGTAGTCGGCGAGCTCGATGGGCAGACCTTTAGCGGCCCGCTCGACCATATGTCCCGGCAGGTTTCTGATCCCTTTGTAGAGCGGTCCGTAAACCCGCGTGACGCGCAGCGAGACGGACTCCATGCCGTACTCCTCGCAATACATCAAGCAAATGATTTCGCCGGCTTTCTTCGTTCCCGGCACAAACCGGTCGGAGGTGATGAAAAGTTTTTCTTCTTCCTTGAACGGCGTGGCTTGATCCATTCCCTGGTACACCGCCTCGGAGCTGATAAACAGCAGGCGGCGAATGTCCGCCCGGCGCGCCGCTTCGAGAACGTTGATCGTGCCGGTCACGTTGACGTCCATCGCTTGATAGAGCGTCGTGTCGCCCTTCTCGGATCTCACCGCGGCATGCACGATGGACGTGACCCGGAATTCTTGAATCACCCGCGAGACGCTGTCGAGAGAGGTGATGTCCAAGGGCGCAACTTTGAGGCATTTTCCCAGGAACGGCGCGATCAGCGGCGGGACATTCGTGTTGCGGTTGCTGGTGAGTAGAACTTTTTCTCCACCGTCGCAAAGGAGCTTGGCGAGGTTGCAGCCGAGAAAACCGAGTCCGCCGGTGATGAGGATCACAAATCGCTCCGTGTATAGCGATGAGAGCTAGAGCACGATCAATTCGTCGCCGACTTCGTTAAGACGCTGATTGCCCTTTTCGGTAATAAGATAGGTCTCGCCCCAGAGCAGCGAGCTGCCGTCGAGGGTCGGCCAGGGATGCACGATGAACACCATGCCCGGCACGATCTCGCTCTGGTTTTGCGGCGAGGGACGGTCCTCCACCATGTCGATGCCGACGATGTGGCCGTACACCGGCATACAGCCGAATCCGGAATTCTTGACCGACTGCGCCATCACGCTCATCGGCTGGGCAACCTTGTTGCCCGGCTTCAAATAAGGCAACGCTTCTTTAATCGCCTTTACGGCACCCTGATGTAACTTCACGAGCTTGCTATCGGGCTTGCCAAGGGAAACCGCGCGCGCCAACTGGGTCCAGAAACCGCCGTAGTTGGCGGTGATCTCGGTGAAAACCATGCCTTTTTTCCTGATCTTTCGCGCCGACGGCACATAGGCGTCCACTTTGGGTCCCTGGGAAATGATGTTGAAAGTCTTTTCCACGCCCTGGCTCTTGAGCAGATAATCCATGCGCGCCATCACTTCCCACTCGGTCTTTCCCGGCTTGATGCTCTTGATGCCTTCGATAAAGGCGCGGTCCACCAATGCGGCTGATCTTTTTACCAGTTTGATTTCCTCGGAAGTTCTATAAGCCCGCAGTTTCTTAAGCGCCGGACCGAACTCGGTCAGCGCCACACCCGGAAACATCTCCTCGATACGCTGGCCCCAAAGAAACGGAAAGTTGTGCAGCCCGTCGATCCCGATGGCCGCCTGGTCCAGCTTTTTTTCCTTAAGAACCTCGGTCAAGCTTTGAAAAAAATTATTGCTCAGGCGGATGTCGCCGGCCCAAGAAGTTTTCTCGGCCCGCATCGCCTGGAAGCGCGATTCGACCAACAAAATAGGCGCCTCCCCCGCGTCGCGAAAAAAGATCAGGACCAACGGAATATTGATGTTGGGAAAGTCGGTCAAGTAACGGAACGCCGCGCCGTCGCCGCGCACGGCGCTGGAACCGCGCGCGATCAGCGCATCGACGCCTTGCTCAGCCATTTGGCGGCGCACAGCTCGAAAGCGGGACTCTTTTTCCTTGGGCGAGAGAAACATGGTGAGGTTCCTTTCAGAAAGTCGCCGGGCTGTCACGGGTAGTCGTCGCCAACACTATTCATAAGAGACAGACGCCGAGGGGCAAACCCTTCCAGGAGAAAGCCTGCCCTGGGCGACGTCGAAGGGGCAATGCACCTCTGCCTTGAAGTGGAGTGCAAACCGCTCGTCTGGAGCAAACGGCAGTGAAAACATGTAACAGCGTGACCAAGTCCAGACAAGTCAAAGCAACTCTACTTCCCGGTGCCTTCTCCTTGCGGGCTTTACCCCATGGCCTACAGTATGTTGTCGCTTTACCTGGGAGCATGAATTATCCAGGGTAGTCTGTTTGCCGGGTTATTTTGGCAGCTCGCTGCCCCAGAGCTCATTGAGAAATCCGCTCTTCTCTAAGTTACTGACGAACGAATTGTCATAAAGCTCTTCCGGCCTGCGCCGCACCAGCGTGCCGCCGCTGCGAACAAGCTCCACGCCTTCCGCCACTGCCACGCTCGGGACCGTCATGCGGCGGTCAACGATCTCTTTCGCAAACACGTTGAAAGAAACCCGCAGGGCTTCTTCGTCTTTGGTACGCATGGCTTTGCTGATGGACCCCTGGGCTTTCTCTGGGTTCTTCGCGACGAAGTGGATCGCTTCCGCAAAAGCGGCCACGACTCTTTGGACGACCTCGGGCTTTTCCCGTAAGATGCGCGAGCTTGCATGCACCGAACTGTAAATGAACGGCAGATCCAAATCGATGAGCCGGTAGATTACGTTGTATCCTTCGTTTTTGGCCCGAACATCGAGTGGCGGCGGTACAACGATCCCTTGCACCACATTGGCGGCCATCGCCTGGAAACGCTCATTCTGACTGCCACCGATGGGCCGGATCATAACCTCGTCGGTAAGATTAAATTTCTTGAGCACCGCGCGGGAGAGCCTTGCGCTCAAATCGCCTGGCCGCGTGACCCCGAGCGCTTTACCTTTCAAATCCTCGAGTCGGCGAATCTCCTTGCGCGTGACCAGCACGTAAGGGATTTTGACTAATGGAGCGGCGACCAGCTTGGCGTCGATTCCCGTGGCCAACCCGGGCATGGTAGCGTCCGCGGCGCAGTAGAGAAACTGGATCTCATCGGCCGCCAGCGCCGCCAGCGAGGAACCGCTGCCCCGGATATAAATGTGTTCCATTCTGATTCCGTACTTCTCAAACAAGCCGTAGTCCAAGGCGGTGTAAAGGTGCACGAAACCGCCCGAGACCGCGCAGGTGGCGATTCTGAGTTTGATCGGCCGTTCCCCCGATCGGGCCAGGTAGGGATTGGCCGACGCCGGCACCGCAAGCGCCGCTACGCATAACAAAGAAAACGAGAGCCTCCCAAGGGCCGACAAAACTATCTTGAATTGCGCCTTTGTTACCATTGGTACCGTCCTCCTCGGTCCGACCCGATCGTGCAAGCTCGACACACCAGCAGCGCCGGATCATAGTCCATTTTCCCCGCTTGCTCAAACCGCAAAACGAAAATGGATAATATCGCCGTCCGCGACGACATAGTCTTTGCCTTCAAGACGAAGCTTGCCTGCTTCCTTGCATTTTGCTTCGCTGCCGAGAGCGATGAAGTCTTCAAAAGCGATGACCTCGGCGCGGATAAATCCGCGCTCGATGTCGCTGTGAATTTTGCCGGCCGCCTTTCGCGCCACCGTTCCCTGAGGGATGGTCCAGGCGCGGACTTCGTCCTCCCCTGAAGTCAAGAAACTGATGAGATCCAGGAGACCGTAGGATGCCTTAATAAATCTGTCCCTGGCCGGCGCGGCCACGCCGATCTCGCTCAAGAACGCCGCGCGGTCCCGCTCATCGAGTTGGGCGATCTCCATCTCCACCTTGCCGGCAAGCGGCAATCCTTGCAAACCGCGCCGATTCAATTCCTCCTGGTAGGAAGCGGCCAGCGCTTGGCCGGCGTTCTCATCGGCTTGATTGAAGAGCACCAAAAGCGGCTTGCGGCTGAGAAATCCAAAACCCGAGAGCAGATTTTCTTCATCGTTGCTGAACGTCAAATTCCGCAGGCTCTCCTCGTTCTCCAGCGCCTTGGCGCACCGTTCCAGCAGCGCTTCTTCCTGCGGCCTGGCTTTTTCTTTTTTCAAACGGGCCTGGCGGTTCTCCACGACCGTCAAATCCGCGAGAATCATCTCGGTCAGCAATCCATTCAGGTCCTTGAGTGGCTGGGCACTAGGTTCGAAATCGGCGAGCACCATCGCAATGGCGTCCACCTCGCGCATCTGCGCAACCAAAGCATCATTGGACTTAAGGTTATCGTCACCCTGACGCGGAGGGAAGTCCGTAAAACGGATCTCGGCGTAGGTCGTTTTCTTGGGCTTATAAATCTCAGCGAGCTTGTCGACGCGCCCGTCGGGAACTTTGATCACGCCCAGGTGAACCTCTTCCCTTGCGCCGAACCCGCCGACCTGGGCCTGCAGTCCGGTCAGCATGTTGAATATCGTCGTCTTGCCCGCGCCGCGATGGCCAATTAGCCCTACTTTCATTGCCTTGTCTTCTCCTGAAAATGAAATCGAGAGGAGCAATCTAGCAGGATTTCTTACCCGAGGGAAATCGCGCTAATCCGCAGCAACCTTCAGCTTCCTGCGCCCGAACGGATCGGTTGAGCGCAAAGATTATGACCGAGAGTTAAGGGAGGAGAAATACTGGGGATGCAATAGAAGATGTGGCGGCGACCGGCCGGTCGCCCCCTACCCTTGTTTGCGACAATCAGGGTTTCAACGCGAGAAACAGGCTGCCCTCGCCACGGCGCACCAGAAACAGCACGGATTTGCCCTTTTCGGTTTTTTCCACTACGCGATTGTAATCCGACAGATTGCGCACCGGGCGGCGATTGATCTCGACGATGACGTCGCCGCGCTGGAGCCCCGCCTCATTGGCCGCGCTACCCGGCTTGATCGAAGTGATCACCAAGCCCTCGGCGCGCTCTAGCCCGAGTTCGGCAGCCATGTTCGGAGTCACCGATTGAACGGCCAGCCCTAAGTCACCGTTCTCCGCCGCCGCCACCACTTCGCGCTCTTTAAATTCACCTACCGTTAACGGAAGCGTGAGTTCCTTGCCGTTGCGGAGAATTTTTAATTGCGCTTGCTTACCCGGCGCCGTACGCGCCGCTAGAAGCGGTAGCTCTCCGGAATCTTTTATCTCTTTGCCGTTGAATTCCACGATCACGTCGCCGGTTTTGATCCCTGCCCGCTCAGCCGGTCCGGCCTTCGCCACATCGGCCACTAAAGCGCCGCTTGACTGGTTCGTGCCCAGAGACTCAGCGATTTCCGGCGTGATTTTTTGAATCGTCACTCCGAGGTATCCCCGGACAACCTTTCCATTGTCTTTAAGATTGGGCAGCAACTCTTTTACCAAGTTTGTCGGAATCGCAAAGCCGATGCCGATGTTGCCGCCGGATTGACTGAAGATCGCCGTATTGATCCCGACCACTTCGCCGCGCAGATTGATCAGCGGCCCGCCGGAATTTCCCGGATTGATCGAGGCGTCGGTCTGAATAAAATCCTCGTAGGGCCCGGCCCCAATGTGCCGGCCCTTGGCGCTGACGATTCCCGAGGTGACGGTATGGTCAAGGCCAAAGGGATTGCCGATGGCCATCACCCATTCACCGACTTCGAGGCGGTCCGAATCTCCCAGGGTCGCGGCCGGCAGATCCTGCCCGGTGTCGATCTTGATAATGGCGATATCGGTCTTTTGATCCTTGCCCAGAACCTTCGCGTCGAAACTTCGGCCGTCCGAGAGCTTGACGACGATTTTCTGCGCGCCGTCGACGACGTGGTAGTTGGTGAGAATCGTACCGTCACGGTCGATGACAAAACCTGAACCCAGTCCGGATTGCCGCTGCGGGCCCCGAGGAAACTCCCCGCCGAAAAATCTCTCCCAGAATTGGCCGAACGGATCGCCGTCCCCAAAGGGCGCCGGGGCCGGCTCCGCCGTCCTGCGGACCTGCGTGGTAGAAATATTGACCACAGCAGGGCCTAGCTTTTTCGCCAAGCTCGCGAAATCCGGCAACGCCGCCGCCGCGACGGTTTTCGCCCCGGATTCCGCGACGCCCCCATGAGCGCTACGAACGGCGGAGTAGTACCAGTCGGCTAGGCCGCCGGCGCCGGCGAGCGCAAATAGCAAGCCGACCGCGAACGCTGAATGCAAATTTATAGTCTTACGCATAGGTGTTCCCATTTCTGTCGTCGTACCTACCTCTTGGCCCTTCGCTGGATCCCACAGATCGATTAGACGGTTCCGGTAATTCGAACCAGATTGGCACGATTTTGCGGTATCAAGCGGTATGACCGATTCTTATGGCGAGGTCTCCCTTCACGTCGGTCCTTTTCCGACATGCTCGCCAACGCCTCCTCTTTCCAGCGCATCAAGCCCTGCCGTAAATAGCCGGCATCGTATCCCAGGGTCTCGCACACATTCTCAAAAGAGAACAAATAGGAGCGATCGCCGTCGAGTATCCATTGTTCCGCATCGCGATAGAGCGCCCGCTTCCGGCTACAAGTCGCCACGATATTATCCTGAAAGCAAACCACCGCGTCTTCCAGCACCGCGAGCATTAGCAGCCTCTCGGGGTCTAGATAATGTTTTCTTTGGTAAGTGGCGAGGTATTGCGAAGAAACCAGTACGTCCGGCTGGAAAACCGCCAGCGCCTTTTCTTCGAAAGCAAAGCCGCTGGTCCGCGCGTCTTTGACCCAAAACGGCGAGCGACGATTATCAGCCGATACCTGCGAGGTGAATCGTTTCTTTGGAATCATGAAAAATCCTCCAAATCTTTTAGACAAACCGGTGCCCGATTTTGTTCCATTTTTTGTCACCAGAAAAGCCATGCCTAGCCCTCTGGGCATCGCTTGCGCCGGTCGCCGCAGAATTCGTTGTCAAAAATGCCGATAAGAATCAGCCTCTTGTAGTCCGTGAAACCCCGTACAACCGCGCTGCGGACGATGGCTCCGACGCAGGTTGACCACCAAAGCCAAGATGATAAAGTAGCCTCCATGCCCTTAGCAACCATCGAAGAAGCGATTGACGAGATTCGCCGCGGGCGGATGGTCATTCTAATGGATGACAAAGACCGCGAGAACGAGGGCGATCTCTGCATGGCCGCCGAGAAGGTCACGCCCAAAGCGATCAACTTCATGGCGACCCACGGCCGCGGTCTCATTTGCCTGCCGCTGACCGAAGAACGAGTCCGGCACCTGGGGATCGCGATGATGGTCTCGGAAAATACCTCTCCATTCGGGACGGCGTTTACCGTGTCGGTGGACGCGGCGGCGGAGATCACCACGGGCATCTCCGCGGCGGACCGGGCCAAGACGATTCTCGATGCCATCGCCGATGATGCCAAACCGCAGGATCTCGCTACCCCGGGCCATATCTTTCCCCTGCGCGCGCGCAACGGCGGTGTCCTGGTCAGAGCCGGTCAAACCGAGGGCTCCGTCGATCTGGCCCGCCTCGCGGGGCTCAAGCCGGCGGGCGTCATCTGTGAAATCATGAAGGACGACGGCACCATGGCGCGCCAGCCCGATCTCATGAAATTCGCCAAGAAACATAAACTGAAAGTCGTCACCATCGCCGATCTCATTCAATACCGGCTCAACTACGACTCGCTGGTTTACCGGGCCGCGTCCGCGCCCTTGCCGACCCGCGTCGGCGGACAATTTGAAGCCGTCGTCTACAATACCCACGTGGACCAGAGCGAGCACCTGGCGCTTATCAAAGGGAATATCTCACCGAAAGAAGAAATCTTGGTACGCGTTCATACCAAGTACGTACCCGGCGATGTCTTCGGTTTCGAGCTTCTCAATACCGGGGCGGTAATTCAGCGTTCCATGGAAATCATCGCGAAAAAAGGCAAGGGCGTCATTCTCTATCTCCAACCGGAGCATAAGGGATTGCGCCCGGCGATATTCACCTATCCCAAGGTCGAGGGGAAGCGGCAGAAACACATGAATCCGTCGTTCGTCTATCGGGCCGATTTCAAAGAGTACGGCATCGGCGCGCAGATCCTGCGCGACCTGGGCGTGAGAAAGATGCGGCTGTTAACCAACAACAAGAAGTATCTCGTCGGGCTCAGAGGCTACGGATTGGAGGTCACCGCGCTAGAACCGATTCCACGCGAGAGCCCTCTGAGCGTGGCCGCGAAACCCAAGAGAGCGAAGGTGAAGAGCGCCTAGTCCTGCGGGATTGCAAGTCTCGAATCTCGACATGCTGGACAGAGAGGTAAATTATGTTAACCGCCAGTGATCTGAACGGTGTTCTTGGAATGATGCCCGCCTTCGCTACGCCCGACGCGGTGGATATTCGGGCGACGCAGACCATCGCCGTCGATAATCTTAAGGAAGGCGTCGACAAGATCATCAAAGACGGCTTAAACAACATTGCCACGACGGGAACCTATGGCGAGTGCTATAATCTTCTTTTTGACGAGTTTAAGACGTTAGCGGTGGCAACGGTCGAGACGGTCAAGAAGCGCATACCGCTATTCATCGGCTGCACCAGCTCCAATCCGAGGGAAGTCGTGCAGAAGATGAACTTTGTAAAAGGCCTGGGCGCCGACGGTGTCTTGCTCGGAGTGCCCTATTATGAAACGCTTCACGTCCAAGACGCGATCAAATTCTACCATGACATTGCGGACCTTTTTCCGACGCTCAATATCGTCATCTACCACAATCCGGAGAATCACAAGTTCACCATCCCCGTGGCGGCGTTTAAGGAACTGGTGAAGAAACCGACGATCATCGGCATGAAAGACAGCCACCGCACGACCCAGGCGTTCATGAATCTGCAGAAGATCGTTCGCGGAAAAATCAGCGTATTTGTTAATCAGACCCAACTCTATCCTTATTACAAATTAGGCGCGGCTGGCTGTTGGTCGACGGAAGTCTGGATGGGGCCCTGGCCGATTCTCTATCTCCTGGAACAAGTGCGCAAGGGCGATGACCAAAAAGCGATCGAGGTTATCGATGATCTCATCGGCGACGGCAGCGGCGGCAGGCCGGTGCCTGGAGCCGGCAACAAACGCCCCACGGAATTCGCCGATTATTGCAAGGTGGGCCCAACTCGAATACCGTTCGTGACTTTCCCCGAAATCGAGCTTTCGAAAGCCAAACGACGTGCCGCCCATTGGATGAAACTCGACGAGAAGTACCGTCCGCTCGTCGAAGTCCTAACAGCTCGTCCAGCGGCCTAGTTTTGGAAGGCGTTGATAACGTTTTACGTCCTTGGTTGAGCGAGGCGCGCCGATGGTTAATTCAGCGCCGGCAGGGTGTCGACCTGCGCTATTTCGACCGTATCCTTGCTGCTTCCTTTCATCCGGGTCATCCGCGACTCGGCCTCATGCATCAGTTCGGCGATGCTCTGCGGCGCCTTGGTACAGGCAATGGCGCTAATATAAAAAGTCACCGGTTGAGCGTGCTTCTGTCTTTCCTCTTTAAGCTCTTTTTGGATTTTTTCGAGAATCGCACTGGCATCCTGAGAAGTGACGTTGGGTAACAAAACGGCAAACGCCGTTCCGCCGACCCGCCCAACCAGCTCCGGCCGCGGAACATTCTGTTTGATCGTTTGAGCGATCATGCACAGCATCTGATCTCCCGTAGCGTAGCCGAAACGGTGATTGATCCACCTGAAGCCATCGACATCAAGAAAAGCCAGACTCAACGGTTGGTGGCCTAAAGCCTTGTCAATCTCCCGGGACGTTATCTCGTAAAATGCGCGACCGTTGGGTAGGCCGGTGAGCAAATCCCGGCCTGCGAGGTCCGACAAAATATCGAATTTCGAACGCAACTGTGACAGGGCTAACGCGACAAAGACAAAGATGCCTCCGCGCATCAAGAAGTTCCAATAAAGAATCCATCGGGAGCTGTACTGGCGGCCCCCGATAACATCCGCGGCCAACACTACGATATCGCATAGAACCGCTATGTAGATACCCGCCCGTCGGTTGACAAACCAGCTCGCCAGCGCAATCGGAACGACATAAAGGAAATGCACTTGCGCATCGAGGCCGGTTTGAACGTCGATAATTCCCAAGAGGATGACAGAGGCAATGCCAAACATCGTGACGCTGACTTTGCTCTGACGTCCAAAAAAAGACAGGGTAGCCTGAACTAAATTGTTATGCATGGTCGGGAAAGCCGCTGCGGTTAGTTTTCGTGCTCTGTCTGTTCGGACAAGATCCGCGGCGTTTACTTCAGAGGAGCGGCCCGAGAGCCCCACGCCAAAGGGGCTGGTGAGCTTACCGATCCTTTCGTTCGCTTCGCTCTTTACGTATCTAAAAACACAAAGATGCGCGCTGGGATAACTACAGCAGCGCACAAGACCCCGATTCTGATCATGATTACGCCATCGCGAGTGCCGTCCGCTACTGGAGGCGGAAAGTCAGGAATCAATATTCTTCTGGAACTAGAAAGTCGCGCCATCGACGATTTTCTTCAGCACGTTCTATGCCAGTCAATAGGAAAATCGCTTCATGCAATAGATGAGAGGTTAGCGACATTTTTGAGTAATGGAGGGTTTAAAAGCGCCCATCACCGTCCTCCCAAAAGGGCTGGAGCGAGCAACCAGGGGTTGCCAGTGTGTCACTTTTGGGTGGTTAGTAACCTTGAGTCAAAATTTTGACCCATGACCGGGTTTGCGAGACTACGCAGTTCAATATCAGAAAGGCTTAGGAAAAGAACGCGCAAATAATCCCACCATCCTGAGGTGAGCGACGCCCGCCGCCTGGCTGCCAAAATGCTTCCCGCCGTTATACCGTCAAAATCGATGTCATGGGTTCAATCGAAAAACCCATATCGAATGGCCAATGACGGCGACAGGTTCTTGCCGACGCAAATAAGCGTACTGGTCGCGGTTCCACAAATAGAGGCCTTTTAGATAGGTCGCGCTGACCGCGATGTGAGAAGGTGCTGGAGAACCCCCAATTTTTGACCGTGATTGAACAGTGAGGGTTCCCGGTAGAGGGTCGGCCTCGATTCCATAATATGCCGGATCCAACGTTCCAAAATACGCCAATTGAATTCTCGAAACGCCGTGATCGCTCATCCAGTTACGGAGACCTTTCAGATCCTGTCCCCAGTCGAGATTCGAATCGACTAAAACCCTGTGGCCGCTGCCTGGACCACCAGCCAACTCATTGAAAAACGCGAGATAGTGGGGAGAGACCCGCAAGGTAGATATCAATAGCCATATTCCAAGTAGCGACACCACCCATTGTGCAGTCCGGCTACGACTCGCCCAAATTGTCATTATCCGTCCGCCAATCCATACGAAGAGGAAGGGATAAATCGGCAGGATATGGCGCAAACCGATATTCAGTTTAGAGCCGGTGGCAACGGCAAAAAAAGTCAAAACCGGGACTAGCAAAAATAGATCGGTCGGCAAAAAACTTCGACGGCGGATCGAGAGAAAGATTGCAACCATCAAGGCGATGAGGGTGGGAAGGGGCGTCTTTACCACGAATGCCACGGGAAAATAGAGCCAGGTACCATGTGGGTAAATCTGGCCCAATAGATAGGACTCTCTGTCGGAAGCCCGGATGGCATCTAAGAGGCCGTAGAGCCACGCTTCCGGCAGCATGAAGTACTTCGCGTTCAGAATGGCCAACACGCTCAGCCAGCTTTCCTTGGTAACCAAACGGCCAATCCGCAACTGATCTATCGCGCCGCCAAATGCGTCGAAGCGGAATCCATACGCAGCCCAGATCGAAAGGTAGGCCGCAATGAGCGCCGATCCCAAGATTACCGACTGGAGGGCCATCTTTTGCCCTGGCTTGTATGTCAGCTCAGGTGAGGTGATTTCGGATTGGTGCGGCCGAGCGGAAAAGACTTGCAGGATTCCTAAGAGAATCCAAACGGGCAAGATCACCAAGAACGAAAACTTGACGACCGCTGAAAGCGCGAAACACAAGGATGTTCCGAACAGATTGTTCCAGGTTAGGCGCTGAGCTGCGCGCCAATAAAAATAGCTGCCGGCGAAAAAGCACAGCGTGAAAGGTATATCCGTATGGATGATCGAGGAGTGAGCCAGGATATTCGGATCAAAACAATACAGTACCAACGCGATAATTCCGGCGGTTACTCCAAACAATTTCCGCGCCCACAAAAACACGAATACTCCAAGTACGGCTGCAAGCCCGATCATAACCAATTTCGGATAGAGGAAAAGGTTTTGCTGACCGCGGTTGTCTAGAACGAAACGAGCGGCCAAGACCCAGCCGAAATCTTTGGCATCCGGAACGGCGTTCCTCTGGAGCGGGGTACTTTCCGAGGTGTCGATATCGATGGCCAACAGAGGCAGAGCTGCGAGTGCTTTCGCGAGTGGCGGATGCTCCGGGTTAATTCTAAAGTCACCCCACTTGAGATGCGAGTATCCAGCAAAGAGATGTAGGGACTCGTCGTAGGTTGGCGCTTTTTCTAGCGCCGCGGTCAATGAAAGAAGACAGAAGATGATTAACAACGAACCGGCGGTGAGAGTGGACCCGATCCGAAATCCAGCCGTTGTTTTGGCAGCCATGCTTTTCTGTTTTCGTTGGTTTTCCCAATCAGCGCGCTTAAGGAGTTTTCGGATCGCTCATTTGACGAGTGGAGTCTTCTTGCCTCTAACATACACAAACCAAGTAATCGCCATGATGCTGATGATCGTAAATACAGATATCCACGCGCCTATCTTGAACGACAGCGGATCATATTTGAATTCCACTACATGGTCCCCATCGGGAAGCGCAACAGCTCGAAAAAAGTGATTCGCTCTAAGGATCGGCCTTTCTTTTCCATCCACATACGCTTTCCAGCCGGGGTAGTAAGAATCGGCCAATACGAGGATCCCGTGGTCGTTTGCGCTTGTCTGGATGGTTATCACGCGGTTATCGTAACGAACAATCTTGCTTGTCCCCGTCAATGGGCGGGTTGGCCTATTGGAGATTTCTCGGTCGAGAATCACTTCCCGGGTTGGGTCAAATTCGGCGGACGATAATCGCCGCAGAATTCTGTCTGGATTTGTTTCCGCGGCACTTTTGTCGACGATGTACGCGCGCGGAATAGGCTTCTCAACTTCGTAGAGCCAGGAATAATACTGCGGGAATTGCTTTTTTAGAGTGATTCCTTCCGCTGATAACGGTTGGAAGGAAACCAAATATCCGATGTTAAGGGCGCGGAACAGCTTGACTTGTCGCGAAGGGTCGAGATGGCTGGCGAAATACAGAAAATCCGTATACGGCTGCCGGCCCAAAGCATCAATTTCCTGCATGTAGTCGACGCCGTATAGAATACCAGCGTTCGGCAGTAGGTTTTGAAAGGACAGCGCCGTCGCCTCTTTGAAAGACGGCCGGCCCACTACCGCCAGGAAACTTGGGTGTAAGTTTTTGGTTAAAGGATAATAGAAAACCCGCTTCATCCCGGTCTCCGCTGGGGGTATGACACTTTGGTGAGCATCGACGAAGTCGGCAGGCAAGGGAAATAGGTAGCTTCGATGTGCCCAAGTAAGATCGACATAAACGACTGATACGAGCAAGACGCTGAAAAGTGATAGGCGAATCGCTTTTGTTTTCACTAACCAGAATATGACAAAAAGCCCCCCGGATAAAATAACTTGTCTTTCCAGATTTGCCAGCACTGAGGCGACGACCCCGGCGTGAATGTTCGTGAGAGGGGGAACGCCGCTTTTGGCGGCGACGAAATCGGCCACGATATCCGAACTGAATCGACATACTAGATAGACCGCTAGCCATACGAGACAAATGGAGCCGAGAATAATCGAGGGGCCCTTGATACTTTTTTCTTCAGCATTGAGGAACTCCCTTAGGCCTTTGATGGTCATGTAGAACAGCAGCGCAAAGGTAAAGAAAAAACATTTTTCCGGAAAGCGGAGCGCGGAAACCAACGGCACGTGAGTGAAAAGGAAGGGGAAAATAGCCGTGTGGCCACCTAAAGCGATGATTAGGGAGGCTGCAAGCAAGGAGATCACGATGATCCGCTCACGAATGGTGCTGTAGAAAAACCAAAGACACAGACAAGAAAGAGATACTGCGCCCATATAACTGCTGACTAAAAGCGGTGCCCGGCGAGCAAAAAAGAGGCGTGTGCCGTTAGCGAGAGCCTGGTCGACTTCCTTGTCAAGAAAGAAGAGGTTCACAAGACTCAATGGGTTGAACGACCATTGTAAGGCTTCGCCCGCCGGTATCGTTTGCAGTCTGCGCGATTGTAAGAAGAGCTCTAGCGTGGGCAGAACTTGCGCCATGGTAACCGCAACGACTAAAAGGTTGCTCGCAAAGAAAAGTCCGACGATTCTTTGGTATGAAACTGCCGGCTCCATGGAACGAACCCGGAGCCCATCAACGGCGACCAACGTCATGCTCATGGCGAACAATTCTGGCGATCCGGCAAGAAATTGTACGGAAGAAATTATCGTGAAAGTCAGAAAATTGCGCCAACTAGGAACGTGAAGAGCCCGTTCCCAGGTTAGAATAACCAATGGCAGCCATACCGCGGTCTGGAAATGATTTAGTAAGTTACTCAGAGAGACAATCGTCCCGCCGAGCGTGAACAACAGCGCGCCGACAATTGACAGATAGCAGGAGTGCCGCCAGCGGCGCAGAAGCACGTAGGCTCCGATGGCTGCGATAAGAAAGTGCAAGACAAAAAGCAGGCGAATCGCCAAAAAAAAAGGAAAGAACCGCAGCATCGCATGGGGTGGATAAAATACCCCGGGTTGGAAGGCGGCCAGCAGTGGAAACCCCTGGGCGAAGTGGCGATCCCAGAGCGGTAGTTCAGCCGATTTGTAACTTTCGTATAAGCTGAACCTCAATGGGTAGAAGTAGTTAGCCAGATCGCGAAAAAACGGGACCTGGTCACTTATAATTAGAGCGCTACAGAACCAAAGAATCAATAAAGTGAGGATCGCGAGTGCCGCGAGGTCGGCTGATCGATCATCCGACGATTCGGTTTCACTTATGAGCTGGCCGATGTTTATCACAGAGCGGGAACGTTGCGGCGCGAAAACATGCAAAGCCAAAAAAGAGGGGGGCAGGTCGCGACGACCCGCCCCCCTCTGCGCGAGGAAAACTGAAGCACAGTACTAGTTCTACAATCTTACGGGCATGAAGCCGTGGAAATCGTTCCCAGTGCGCTATCGAAACTCCATTGAGTGACGCCACACAAGGAGTGGATAGCCGTTACATGAAAGCCACTGGTGCCGCTGGTAATGGCCCCCAGCGTTACCTGAGCGCTCCTATTAAACCCGGTTGGGGTACCGTTATCGAGTGCACCCGTTTTGTAGGTGAATGCCTGTGTGAAATAGGCCTCTTCCGCCGTCGCTGCGTTTCTCAGGTCCGCCTTAACCTGGGCTTCATAGCCTCGCTTGCGATATGCCGAGAATTGGGGAATCGCGATGGCTGCCAATATACCGATGATCGCCACGACAACCAGAAGTTCGATCAGAGTAAAACCCGATTCGCTCTTTAACCTTAATCTATCCATAGATTGTAAGCTCCCTTCCTTTTGCCTTTTCTTTTAAACCTGTCTTGTGTTACTAAGTCCTTCCAGACCTCGAAGCGAAATTACTTTTTCGCGGACTCAATAACCCAAATTATCACTGCCTCATCCCCTTCTGCTGTGTCTCACCTCCTTTTGCAGTTGATGGGTGCAGTGTTCTGTCGCAAACCTCTACGCAATCCGTGGGCCAGGGGTCGATCTGGAATTTTGTTAGAATAATCTAACCCTAGAAACGTCCAGGGGCGAGCTGACGGCAATAAAATGTTATGTTTTTAGGGACTTATATGGGGTTGAGGGAATCGTATAAAAATTGGCGCAAATTCAAACGTAGAAGCTGACCGGCAAATTACGTATTTAATAAACCTCGCCGGTGACAAAATTTGTCAATCCCCTTCTCCGGCATCTTCAGCGAATTCATAAGCCTTGGAACTTAACATTCCATACTTCTCCAGTCTATGCCTGAGCGATCTGTAATTTATCCCGAGTAGTTCGGCAGCCCGCTTCTGCACTCCCTTGGAGCGCTTCAACGCCCCGAGCAAAATGCATTTCTCGTGCGTCTCCAGCTCGGTATCCAGTGACAACCCCTTTGCGAAAAACGTTTCCGCCCCCCCGGGCACGGTTTTCTCAAAGATTTCAGCTTCTTCCGCAATCGGCGTGCCCTTAACATGGGAAGGGAGATCGTCTTCGGTGAGAATATTCTTATTGGTAATCGCGACCGCGTGTTCGATGATGTTTTCGAGCTCGCGCACGTTTCCTGGGAAGGAATAACTCAAAAGTTGCATGAGCGCGCCGCTTGAAATCTCTTCCACCAGCTTGCCCTGCGAAGCTGCGAATTTGCGCAAGAAATATTGCCCTAGAGCTGGAATGTCATCTTTCCGGCTGCGCAGCGGCGGCGTAACCATGTGCACCACGTTGAGCCGATAGAAAAGATCTTCCCTGAATCTCGCTTCTTCCATCTCTTTGCGCAAATCCTTGTTGGTGGCGGAAATCACCCGCACATCGACCTTCACGGGTTTGCTCGCTCCCACCGCGGCAAAGGTTTTTTCCTGGAGAACTCTCAGGAGCTTCACCTGAAGATGGAGGGGTAATTCCCCTACCTCATCGAGAAAAATCGTACCCTGGTCCGCCTGCTTGAACAGTCCTATATGGTCCGAGACCGCGCCGGTAAACGCTCCCCGGACGTGACCGAAGAGTTCGCTCTCAATGAGAGTCTCGGGAATCGCGCCGCAATTTACGGCCACAAAAGGCCGGTCTTTGCGCGGGCCGTTGAAATGGATCGCGCGCGCCACTAATTCTTTGCCTGTGCCACTTTCTCCCGTGATAAGGACGTTTGCATTACCCTCGGCCACTTTCTCGATGAGATGATAGATTCTTTCCATCCCGCCGCTTTTTCCAATGACCCCTTCGAAATAAAACGGCGAGCCGTCTAGTCGCCCCTTCTTGCCTGGCAGATCGACCTCCCGCGCCCTGCGTAGTTCGTCTTCCAACCGAACTTTCTCTTCGAATTCCTTTTGCTTGGAGATATCTTCGAAGATGGAAATATAGCCAATCAACTCCTCGCTCGGGTTGCTCAACGGTGCCAGTGTTAAGCGCAGTTGTTTGTGAGTACCCTGAGGGCTGGCGAACTGGATCTCATCGGCAACTAAGTTTTTGCTTCGCTTTCGCCCGTCGAACTTGTAGGCAAGCCCAGGAAATATTTCGTCTAGTTTTTTGCCCTTGACCATTGCCTCTTGAAGCGATGTGAGATCTTGCGCCTGCGCGTTGAAATAATTGATTCGGCCTTCGGCGTCGGTGACCGCCACGCCGCTCCCGACGCCCTGCAACAAGGCTTCTTTGAGCGCATCCAGCTGCTGATAATCGCATTGCTTTTCTTTCAATAGATTTTCCGTTGCGCTCAGCTTGCTGGCGAGAAAACCGCCGAGCCAGGCAATCGCAAAAAAACTGCTGATATTCATCGCGACCGGCATCAGCAGTGGCCATGACATGCCCCCCCCCACGGACCCATTCGAGAGTAGTATGAGCCCCGGATAGCACAGGCTCGAAAAACCGGCCGTAAAGAACGCCCCGCGATAAAAAAGCAAGATGGCGCCATTCATAACGGCAAGGTTATAGAGAAAAGAAAACGGACTTGCGGCATCTCCCGTGATCCAAATGATTCCGGAAATCAAAAGAACGTCGAAATCGAGTTGCAAGTAAGTAAAGAGACGGAGATCCACCAAACGAGGAAGCAGCAGGGCCGAACCGATGGAAATGGCGTAAGCGATGATCAGGGGAACCGATAATGTATAGAAGAACTGAGGATCGCCCTCGGGCTTAAAGAAGTGGAAAAGCGCCGCCGCGCCGAGGAAGAAAGACAAGATGATCACCCGCAATAGGAGCAGCCATCTAATCTTTTCGGTCAAGTCCTTGCGTTCGTCACTCAAAGGAACAGCTCGTCGGGTCCACAAGACTGCGGGTCTTCCGGACCAGTGCAATCGCCCTGTCAAACAAGAGAGCCCATCTGGAAAATCGGCAGGTACATGGAGATAACCAGCCCGCCTAGGATGACCCCCAAGACCACCATGATCAACGGTTCCATCAGGGCGGTCAAATTGGCCACGCCGTCATCGACCTCTTCTTCGTAGAGCTCGGCGACCTTTCTCAACATACCGTCAAGTCCGCCGGTGTTTTCGCCAACTGCGACCATTTGGCAAACCATCGGGGGAAAGATTTTGCTTTCCCGCAGCGGCTCGGCAACGGTCTTGCCTTGGCTGATGCTTACCCGGCTATCCATGATCGCCTTTTCCACCACTCGGTTCCCCGCGGTCTTGGCGGTAATGGCCAATCCGTCGAGGATCGGCACACCGGAACTGAGCAAAATCGCCATGTTCTGTGAAAAGCGCGCGACCGCGACCTTCCGCAGGAGATCGCCGACGACCGGCAAATGAAGCATAATCCGGTCGATGTTCATTCTTCCCTGTTCCGTCTGATAGTAAGCACGAATCGCGATGACGATCCCGATCAGACCGCCGAACATGAAATACCAATTTGCCACAAACCAATTGCTGATATTAATAGTGATCTGGGTTGGAGCCGGCAGAGCCTTTCCCATGCTGCCATAAAGTTCGGCGAAAACCGGGATAACGAAAATTAAAAGTATGGCGACCACGATGACGGCGACGGCGAGGATCGCGGTGGGATAGATCATCGCTCCCTTGACTTTCCTTTTGAGTTTGTTCGCCTTTTCGATAAACAGCGCCACTCGGTTCAGAATCGTATTGAGAACTCCTCCGGCTTCACCTGCCTGAACCATGTTGACGTACAGATCGTCGAAAATCTTCGGATGCTTCGCCATAGCATCGGCGAGGGTGGAGCCACCCTCGACATCCAACCGGATGCCATGAATCGTTTTGCGCAGCAGTTTACTTTCCGATTGCTCAGTCAGAATATCCAGGCATTGAACGATCGGCAGACCCGCATCGATCATGGTCGCGAATTGACGGGTGAAGAGCGACACCTCTTTTGGTTTAACCTTTGCGCCGAAGCCTGGGATCGTAAGCTCTGTTTCTAATCCCGTTCCTTTCTCTCGGATGCGACTGGCGACCGGGCGAATCCGGCGGTCGCGCAACAGTGCGATAACGGCTTCCAAGCTGGGAGCCTCCAACTCGCCTTTCATCGCCTTTCCCTGAGCGGTCTTTCCTTCCCAAAGAAATGTTGGCATGGCTTGTCTCTATCTAGCCGTGAATCAAATCACGGGTAAGAACCAACCGCCCCCGGGCGGCATGGACGCACATTTGTCTCGTCATCCGACTAGCGCCGCTAAAAGCCCATCGAGAAGACCGACCCGAACCCTTTGTCCGTATCCGTGACCCGAGCGGTCTCTTCGATGGTCGTCAGACCGTCACGAACTTTCTGCAAGGCGCTCATGCGCAGCGTGCTCATCCCTAATTTTACCGCCTCGCGCTTGAGCTCAATCGTCGAGGCCGCTCGCAAGATCATTTCCTTGAGCGCGTCGTGCAGGACCATGACCTCATAGATCGCCAAGCGGCCTCGATAACCCGTGCCATTGCAGTTGGCACAACCCCGTCCGCGATAGGTGGCAAAGCCTGCCCCTACGTCGGTTGAATCGACACCCAGGTTAATCAGCGCGTCGGCATTGACCTCGACCGATTCCTTACAATTTTCACAGATGCGCCGCACCAATCTCTGGGCGGCGATGATATTGATGGACGACGTGAGCAGGAACGGCTCGATGCCCATATTGATCATGCGATCCACCGTCGAGGGGGCATCATTGGTATGGAGTGTGCTCAGAACCAAATGACCCGTCAACGCCGCTTTCACTGCAATTTGGGCGGTCTCCAGGTCACGAATCTCGCCGACCATGATGATGTCGGGATCCTGGCGGAGAAAGGATCGCAGGCAGGCGGCAAAGGTCAGCCCGATTTGTTCGCGGACCTGAACCTGGTTGATACCCACCAGATTGTATTCGACGGGGTCCTCGGCGGTGCAAACATTGACGTCGGCTTTGTTCAGCTCCGAAAGAGCCGAATAAAGCGTCGTGGATTTGCCGCTCCCTGTGGGCCCGGTGATGAGAATCATGCCATAGGGTTTATGAATCGCTTCATGAAAATCGTCGAGTGTCTTCGGATCAAAACCCAGCTTCGACATGTCCAGTTGAAGGGCGGTTTTATCCAGCAACCTCATTACGACTTTCTCGCCAAAGAGCGTGGGCAAGACGGAGACACGGATGTCAAGTTCGCCGGCCACGCCCATCTTAAGTTTGATGCGGCCATCCTGGGTGAGGCGTCGTTCGGCGATATCGAGACCTGCCATGACTTTGAGCCGGGAAACCAACGGGTTTTTCAGCCGTAGCGGCGGACCCATGATCTCTTGCAGTACGCCGTCGACTCTAAAGCGCACGCGAAAAATCTTCTCGTAGGGCTCAATGTGAATATCGCTCGCCCGGCGTCGGGCGGCATCGGACAAAATGGCGTTCACCAGCGTGACCACCGGCGCCTCCATGGTCGCCTGCTGAAGCTCCTGGAGGTTAAAATCATCGGCTTCCTGGATAACTTCCATTTCGCCGTCGCCGAATTTCTTAAGGACTTCGTCATAACTGACACCGCCGAACCGACGCTCCAGCGCTTTCTTGATCGTCGAGGGCGAGGCCAATACGACGCGCACGCCATAGCCCGTGATGAACTTAACTTCGTTGATCGCGACCAAGTCCGTCGGGTCGGCCATTGCGACGGTTAGAGTGGATCCGAGCAGTTTGAGCGGGATAAGTTGATGCTTTTGCACGAGCTGGGGAGGAAGTAAGGCAAAAACGGTGTCATCGATCTCTGCCGGATCAATTTCAACTCTTTCGATGCCGAAATGTCTAGCGAGAAACTCAGTTAGGGTCTCTTCGCTGGTAAAGCCGAGTCGAACCAGCTCTTTGGTAATGCTCGAACCGTTGTCGCGCTCTTTTTCTTGGGCCTGGGTGAGTTGATCCCGGGTAACAATTCCGCCTCGGACCAACAATTCTGCAATTCGCGGTTCCATCTAAACGATCTGTCCACCACCAAGAAAGTACTAAATTATCTTCGATAAGCGGAAATCTGTCAACAAATGGGCCGGAAAGTCAGGTGGTTTCAACTGCGGTTACGAAAAACTGCGGCCCCGGACCACTCAACACTTATCTACGTAGGGCAGCCTGCGCGGCCGCCAATTTGGCGATGGGAACCCGATACGGCGAGCAGCTTACGTAATCGAGGCCAATCTTGTGGCAGAACTCAACCGACTTCGGATCCCCGCCATGCTCACCGCAAATGCCCATCTCGAGATGTTTGCGTGTCTTCCTACCCTTCGTAACCGCGATGCGCATGAGCGCCCCCACACCGTCGCGGTCAATGGTAACAAACGGATCTTCCGGCAAGAGTCCTTCCAGCACGTAGCTCGGCAAAAACTTTCCCGCGTCATCACGCGACAATCCCAAACAGGTCTGCGTCAAATCGTTGGTGCCAAACGAGAAAAACTCCGCTTCCTCGGCGATTTCATCCGCCACCAGACACGCGCGCGGCAGCTCGATCATCGTGCCGATAAGGTAGCGGACTTTCACGCCGTAGGATTTCATGGTTTCCTGCGCAATTTGTTCGACAATCTGGCGTTGCGCAGTGAATTCTTCGCGCGAACCGACTAGGGGAATCATCACCTCAGGATAGGGATTCTTGCCTGCCTTTCGCAGCTCGCATGCCGCCTCGAAAATCGCCCGCGCCTGCATCTCGGTAATCTCGGGATATGAAATTCCCAATCGGCAGCCCCGATGGCCCAACATCGGATTAAATTCGTGCAGCACGGTTACTTTATCTTGCAGAACGCTAATGGGTACACCCATCGTATCGGCCAGTTCTTTGACCTCCTCTTGGCTTTTAGGGAGAAATTCGTGCAAAGGAGGATCTAAGGTTCGAATGGTCACCGGCAACTCGCCCATAATTTCGAGGATGTCTTTAAAGTCCTGCTTCTGCATGGGCAGGAGCTTGGTCAAGGCGCGCCTGCGCCCGGCTTCGTCTTCCGCCAGAATCATCTCGCGCACCGCTTGGATTCTATCTCCTTGGAAGAACATATGCTCGGTGCGGCACAGACCGATACCTTCCGCGCCGAACGCCATCGCCACTCGCGCTTGATCGGGTTGATCCGTATTGGTGCGCACACCGAGTTTTCGCACCTCGTCCGCCCAACTCATCAGTTTGGCAAATTGCTGATACACCCGAGATGTTCTCCGCTCGAGGGTCCCATTTAATAGAACCTGAAGAACTTCCGACGGCAGGGTTTGAACCTCTCCCTGTACCACCTCGCCGCTGCTACCGTCCAGCGAGATCCAATCGCCCTCTTTCAGCGTGGTCTTGCCGACGTGCATCACACGGCCGCTATAATCGATTTGTAACGCCTCGCACCCGGCGACACACACCTTGCCCATTTGTCGCGCAACCAGCGCCGCGTGGGACGTCATGCCACCGCGGGCCGTCAAGATCCCTTGCGCCGCTTCCATACCACGAATATCGTCCGGACTGGTTTCGAGCCGGCAAAGTATGACCCGTTCCCCTTTCTTGTTCCACGCTACGGCGTCCTCGGCATGAAAGACCGCTCGACCCGTGGCCGCTCCCGGTCCCGCCGGCAGCCCCTTCGCCAGGATGCGTCCCTCCTCGGCGGCTTTGTGTTTGTCGCTGTCGTCAAAGATCGGGCGCAACAATTGATTGAGATGATCCGGCTCGATTCTTAAAAGCGCCTCTTTCTTGCCGATGATGCGCTCTTCAACCATATCCACGGCGATGCGCACGGCGGCAAAACCGGTCCGCTTGCCTGAGCGAGTCTGCAGCATCCAGAGCTTTCGATCCTCGACTGTGAATTCAATGTCCTGCATCTCTTTGTAATGC
>Ga0214473_10001199_pt1 | contig 35111 bp, 32 predicted proteins | sample RVTome_7_FD_203509 | JGI IMG/M metagenome (GOLD analysis project Ga0214473, IMG submission 203509) | Soil microbial communities from uranium-contaminated site in the Upper Colorado River Basin, Wyoming, United States - RVT98D197 | ecosystem: Environmental > Terrestrial > Soil > Contaminated >... | reverse complement strand
ATTCCCACAATCTGTTCCGGCCTGTGGTGTTTCTGCTTCACGAGAGTACCCTTTCAATCCAAAACCATACTCCTGTTATCGGATACTCTCTCATTTCAACTGGCATCGTTTTCGGGGAGCACCTCAGGTAGATCTCCTGCGTAACCGTGTGTTCTCGGTATTCCGCATGCAGCAGGTGCGACAGACTCTGGATCAGCGACTTTTGAAACTGATCCTGTACCACAAGGATGCGGCCACAAGGTCTACAAAGACGTTCGAAAGCTCTCATTGCCGCGGCGAGGCTCTGCAAACCATAGTCGTCAGTCAGAGGAGTCACCACGTATGATAGGATGATGATATCGTACCCTCCCAGGAACGATGCGAGTCGCTGGATTTGGCGCATATTGGATGGAAATGCCGTCGACAACGTGAGAACACGATCATCAGACAGCGCCAAACCGAAGTGTCTCCCTAGCCCATGGCAGGCAGCAAGCATGTGTTTTCCGGTTGTGAGGCAGACATGCGAGGTGTCGTTCAACACATGTAATAGTCGCATGCCTCGCGGGCGCACACCTGTTCGAAGACCTTCATGCCCCGCGGTGCGATGAATCATGTCGATTATGCCCAACGATGCGACAGCCGGACCGGCACCTATGTCGAGGATGCGCAGAAGACCCGATTGCGCGGCTTTCCGGAAGTCGATAGAGGCGATGTATTCCGCTAGGCTTCTCTGCACCTGGAACAGGTGCCTAGTAAAGAAGGTCTCTAGGAAAGCACGCATGCTCGCCTCATTGATGGGGTATCTTGTCTCTTCATCAGATACTGGTCTCTTGGGCAAACAAACGATCTCCTGATCCAATGCAGACTTGATCAAGTCGCTTAACTGGCATACCCCACTGGGGTATAAGTCTTCCCAGAAATATTCACTCTTCGCGCCAATCATGTCCGTGCTCCTCCGATGCACACATCTTGAGGTCGGCATCCAACCTCCTGCTGATGGTATTCACAGGCGATTTTCATCCGCTTTTCTTTCCATGGCCTGCAGGCGGTATTCGTACGAGAGACTCCGCTCGGACAGTGATTCGAGCTTGTGCTGGAACTCCTTCTGGGTTTGCAGCAGCACCGTGACATCATGCTGGAGCAGGCCGAGTTGGCGCTGCAGATTCACCCAGCTTCCGAGGATCAGGGATGCGAGGACCATCAGTTGCAGCAGCACCGAGAGGTTGATCCGGCGGTCCAATCGCCAGCTTGCCGCATTCTCTTTGGCCATTGTCATCTCCCATTCATGCCAGCATTGGGGAGGCAGATCTCCCGCCCATCCTGCTGCTGTAATCCCTACTCGCTCCACGCTCGCTGCCGGATGAGCTTCAGGCGCGTGCACTGATTCTTGAAGTCCATCTGGACATGATCAATCCAGATGAGGCTCCGGCTATCACGTTGACAGTTCAACAGATCGCGACTGTCCGGGCTGGATGTCACTCGATCGCCCGGCTCGAAGTGCAGAGCGAGAGCGGGCGTTTGCAGATCGGCCGTTTCGATGATCGCCCCCGATGCCGACGCATGCTGGCGGACGCACTCGTACAGGGCCGCTGTATCATCAGCTTCATTGGGCTTGCCAAATCCTTCTGCGCCGGCAAACTCGCTGTGTCCCGAGATCTTGCGGTACTGGAATCGGCGGCTCAACGTGAGCACGTGATCGACCACGGGAGCCGTCGAGCCGACCGGACCACTCGCCATGATGCAGGTCAATCGCTCGTCGCTCACCACAGATGCGGTGACCCTGAATCTCAACGTCCCTTTCAGCGCAGCCACCCATGTATCCATGTCGAGATGGTCGCTGCTGAGCCAGATTCCGCATTCGTCCAGCAGGTTGTTGAAGGCGTGGGAATATGGCCACCAGTTCAGGCCATCGTAGGAAACCTCGAGTGGGTAGCCCAGCGGCCTGCCCTGGCTGTCCGTGCTCAGGGTTGGCCAGAATCGCCGGCGGCGACGGACGTAGCTGCCGCCTTCGAAGACTCCTGTGAGATCGTAGGGCTGGCCACGGTCATAGGGCTCGCAGGTGTAGTCACCCGCTTCATTGAGACACCACTTGCGATACACGTCCCTGACTCTGTGAAATTCCGGATTCGTCGATGGGCAGACCGTGTAGTAGTTCGTGCTCTCCAGAGCGGGATCCCAGGCCTTCACGAGCTCAAAAGTTGCCTCGTACACTTTGAAATCGCCCCGGCCGATGTACCGATGCGTGAGAGGATAGATGTCACGGCGGCTGTGCAGGGCAGCGATGTTGGTCCGGGATAGGCTCAGCCGCTGCCCCATCCATTGGCAATTCAGTTCGATCGCGCGGCCTCGGCCATTGCGATAGAAAACGATCGCCTGGCTTGGCCCGGTCTCGACCAAGCGAGGCACGAAGCGGAACTGAAGACCCGCCAGCTCACAGCAGCGGTGCAGGGCCTCGAGAAGGTTCAAGCCTGCGACGTCAAGATCGCGCGCAACGCGAGCCTGCGTCAGGGCAAGCAGTTGCTCGATGCCCGGCCAGTGTAACTGCCCGGCCGGAAGGTGCACCTTCAGAAGATACTCGACGGCCTCTGCCAGCCGCCACACTTTGGCTCCTGCGGTCTCTGCGCAGAAAACTGGGCAAGTTTGCCCGTTTACCGCAGCCGCCCCCGTCCAAGCATTGCCCCTTCCGCCGGGATTGAAGGTGGTCTCCAGGCCGGATAGGAAAATGGTGCCGCCGCTGCTTGTGCCGACGTGCTGCCCATACACAGTGATGCGTTCGAGAACGGCGCTGAAGTCCCTGGCCGTCAGCTCGACGCTTTCTTCATGGGGGCCAATCACGGCTTCGATGCTTTCGATCTGCCCCTCAAAGAGCACAAGGTCATCAATGGCTGTTTGCGGCGGTGTGGCATTGAAAAGCTGCCGCAGACTCACATGCCTGCCCATGCCGAAGTGATCCTCAATATCCTCTGGCAGAGACGCAGGATTTGGCATCGCTGGGGCGTGGCGTGCGGCCAGATTGTGCAACAGCTTCGCACGGCCAAACTCCGGCCAAACTCCACGAATGATCTCCACCGGCTCGAGACTGTCGCACAGGGCACCATCGATGAAGACGGCCACCGTATCGGCGGGCAGACCCAAGCTCGCATACTCGGGCTGAAAAAGGTCGGTTGTGTTTCTCATAAGTCAGATGGCCTCCACGCCGAGGATGCCCGGCTCGCCAAGTAAGGCGCCTTTGATTTCGCATTCTGCAACAGCCGGCGACGAGCCCTCAACTTCTGTAATACTCTCGGCTCGCACCGCGAAGATGTACCTGCCGTCTTCCAGCGGTCCGCTTTGGTACCGGTAGAACTTGCGTCCCTCGTAGGGCACCACCGCGATCGGGTTGACGAAGTCGACGTCGCCTGTACCTGCGTCCCAGTAGACGTTGAAAACGTGCGGAGTCGCCGCCTGATCGAGAGGCCAGTAGAACCACATGCATTCAACTCTGTCGCCAGCAGTCTGTCGGGCTTTCAGGTTGAGGATTGTATTCGTTGCAGGCGGGGCTAGTCGGCCGTCTGGATTGATGCGAACCTGGACCGCCGCTCCCGTTGTGCGGTCCTGCTGCCCGCAACTGTTGAACCGCCGGAGGAGATAGCAGCAGCTCGAGCCTGCCCCATGGGGCAGGTACGTGGGCAAGGCGATCTGTTTGGTATCTACCGGTGCCACGCAAACCGGAGGGCCAAGTCTGAAATTCGAATTTTGAAATTCGAGATTCGGATCTTCCAGGCGGTACACCGCCGAGCACCCTGCGCGTCGCGCCCAGAACCAGCCCTGCGTGAGCACGGTCCCGAGTCTCACCGCGACATCCGTCATCCCGTGGAGAAGCACCTCTTTTCGCCAGGATGCGTCGATTCCCAGCGTGGCTTTCGGCCAGGGTGCGCCAGTGGGCTGCCAAGCGGCTGGGATCACCGCAGCGGTCCCGCTCGCCGAAGAGACTGCCCCCGCCGAGCCCGAGACGTTGTAGATCTGTCCGGAAAAGCCCGCTAGGGGCATCGCCCCCAGCCGATGGAGGAAGCAGAACGGGTCCCGATATAGCCACGCCATTTCCCCCGCCGACAGCGGCCGGCTCCAGCAGTACACGTAATCGCAGCGCATGTCCACCGAGTAGGTGGAAGCGCCCCCCCAGTAAGACCCAATGGTGCTGATCCGCAGGTCGTTGTTGGCGCCGAGCGTCTGCACCGTCCCGAGCTGCACGCCGTTCTTGTAGAACGTCACCGACGTCCCCTGCCGCGACACCCCCAGCCACACTTCGTCGCCCGCGACGATCCCGTGAGCCACGCCCACGTACGAGCCGTTGGCCGCGTAGTATATGTTCCCGCTCCCGAAGGCGAGGAAGTATCCTCCGTCGGACTGCGTCTTATGGCCGACGAGCACATCGAGACCTATCGTCCGGTGCTTGTATCGGACGACGCAGGTGTTGACGATGCCAAGGTTGATCCCCGCGTCCGGCCCGACAATTACGCGATCGTCCATCCCGTCGAAGTCCAGGCCGTGCCCGTGAGGGCCCGCGACCCAGTCGCTCGTTGGGTCCATGCCCATCAGCGTTCCCGCATGGCCGGCGCCGCTTGTGTCCCACAGCCTGTCCCCCCGCCCCTCGTTGAACAACCATGCGCCGGCCAGACCCCGAGCGAGCGGATGACCACTTTGCGCGCACACGCCATATGGTTGTTTGTACATATATAACATAGCGAACCTTTCATCGAATTCACGGGACCGCGTAGAATGCGTTGGTTTGCCCAAACCGCGTCATGATGGCGCACGTGCCGGCGGCGAGCATGCCCTGGCTCAGGAACGGCTCCGCCAGATTGACGGCATCCATCTCGTCCCCGATTTCATCCGGGAGCGTCCCGACCTCGCCCGGCACGATCGCGACAACCTTGTACTGGTTGTACGCAACGTGACTCCTGACCATGATCGGCCATCCGCTGCCCTCGCCGCCCGGCGAAATGAGGACGGCGGGCTCCTGGCGATTCTCCGACCCGCCGCGCGCCAGCTCGGTCAGAAGCTGACGCTCATCGGTGATGTTTCGCGCATCCATCTGAGGACTCCTTTCAAGAGTGAAGTGGGCTTTCCTAAGCAGACCGACAGACTACAGGCGCGTGACGCAGTACGAGGACGCCGCGCCGCAGTTGGGACATTCCCGACGCGGCAGGACCACCGTTCCATCGCGCCCCACCAGCCACAGCCGGGCACGACGACGCACGATCGCCCCGTTGTACCCGTCCAGCCAGTTGTGCCGGCACCGCCGGCAGTACATCTCCAGAACACTCCGCACCGTCCCCACCGTCCGCATCGTCACAACCCATCGACCCGGATCCATGATGCCGTCCGAAGAGAATTCCTGCAAAATCCCAGATTCCAATAGAGAATACTAAAGTACTTGACAGGTCCTGACATACAGACAATTTGGGCGGAGCACCCGACGAGATCGGCAACGACGGAGACCTGCAATGTCCACACTGCCACACGATCATTGTGACGCCGCCGAACTGCGACGCGAAGGCGGGCTGGGGCCGCTACCCGCGCTGCCGAAAACCCTTCAAGGTAGCTCCCTTCCAGGCGCAGTGAGCCAACGCCTTCGCTCGCCGCGCATGGCCTTGGCGGCGTATTAGCTCATGGCGACCTCGAAGCGGGCGAAGCGGGCGTTGAGGTCGACGTCGAAGGAGTCTGTGGCGCCGGTGCTCTTGAGTCCGAACCGGTAGTGTCCGGGTCCGAAGTCAGGTCCGAGGGTGAAGGACCAGAGGTCCTCGGAGCCGTCGCTGTCGACCGTGGTGGCGAAGACTTCGAGTTCGTCGCCGTCCCAGGAGTTGTCCAGGCTGCGATAGAGGCTCACCCTTAGGTCATCTGTCGTTCCGCTGGCGTCGAACTTCAGTTCGCAGACGGCGAAGAGCTTCTGGGTCAGGTCGATATCGGCGGAGAATTGTTGCGTACTCCCCACGTCGGGATCAGCCCCCGAGTAGAGATTCGTGCGGTACAGGTTGGTGCTCGATCCGTCATACTGGTATTGCGGGTAGTTGGCCATGAGGATCTCCATTGATTATGGATGATGGATGATTGAGAGGAGCGCACGCCCAATCATCCATCATCAATTATCAGTCTTCAGTTCAGTGTCACGGTCAGATCGCCGGGGGCGAAGCGGATGGTGTCGCCGGCGGTGACGGTCCTGGGTTCGGTCAAGGGCCCGTAGGCGAGCAGGTTCCCGCCCAGGGCAGCGTCGTACAGGGCGAAGTGAGTAATGGTGCCCCAGCCGGAGGTCGCTTTGGCAAATTCGATGGCATCGGCATTGCAGACCGCGCCGCCGGAGGCCCCGGCCCAATCTGCATTGGAGGTCTCGATGCGGGCGTAAGAGCCTGCCGCAGGCTCCGCAGCGTCCGCCCCGTCATCGCCTAGATCGGCGGTGGACAGCGCCACGTAGAGCGCCGCTGGCGGGGTATACACCCCTTTGTCGAAAAGGTGATCCAGAACTTCGTTCTCCCAGTAGTCCGAGAAGCCAGGCATAGGTCCTCCATTGATTATTGATTATGGATGATGGATGATTGAAGGAAGCGTCCTGCACGTCGAATCATCAATAATCAATTATCCATCATCAATTTGGTGTTCTTGTGAGGTACGCTTGCGTGTCGCCCATGGTGTGCGTGAGCAGGATCGTCTGGCCGTCATCGTCGTAGTAATCGATCTCGCCGGTGACTTTGTCCTGGACGGCCCTGTTCGCGAGGATCTTGGAGGCGGTCAGTTCCCCGCTGCCGGTCCAGAGGATCTGCCGGCTGCTCACCAGCGGGTCCGTGTCGGCGGGATTGACGCCGAGCCGGCGAAATACCTGGATGGAATAGGACCCGCCCGGAATGTTCCCGTCGAAGCTGCCAAGGTAATGGCTGCCGCTGCTGTCCGTCAAAGCGATATCGTAATCGTCAGCGGTATGCCCGCTCGCGCCCCAGCTCTCAAAGGCCTGGCCGGCCACGTGCCAGACCTGGCCGGCATCGTTGCGAATCACAGCGTACAGGATGTTGCCGGAGCTATAATCCACGTGAATCTCATTCGACATCTCTGTTCTCCAAGTTCGGATTTCGAAATCCGAATTCAGGCTTCCTGTGTCCACGTTCCGTTCTTGGCAATCGTTGCCCAGTTGCCGTTGGCGTCGGCGACGAGCGTGAGAGACGCGCCGATGGTACTGGCCGACTTGTACTTGTCTGCCGTCTGGCCGCTGTCATCGCGGATCGCTGCCGCGCCTGGGTCCACCCGCAGTGAGAAGGCCGCCTGCACGGCGAAGGTGAAGACAGCTCCCTGTGGCGCTGAGGCCGGCAGCGTGAGCGCCACAATCCCAGTTGCCCCAAGGTTGGTGTGCACCCTGCCCGATTCAGCCGGGGCAAGCGTGTCGTTGCTGGTGTGCGCCTCGATGGACTTGCGAGTACCGCCAGCGGCGCAGGGAACCACGATGTTGTGTCCGCCGCGGCAATCCGCGATTGAGCTGATGTCGCCATCGGCAGTGGTCACAATGGCCAGGCGAACGTGGGGCGTGGTCGTCATACTCGGGAACCCGCCATACTCGTTCGTGACGAGATCGCCCTCCGCGTCGAGGTAGATGTAGATGTTCGGCTTGTTGTCGGCCAGCGTGTTGCCGGAGGAGCCGGCGTACTCGATCAGGTCCGTGCCCAGCCAGAACTTGCCGGCCTTGACGCCAATGTCCAGCCCGCCTTCATCGTACACCCTCAGGTCGTTCGCGCGGCGCATGCCCAACAGGAGCCGGTAGAGGAGCTTTCGAAAGTGAAGGTAGTACGGGGCCGTGCCGGTCGCGATATACTCCACGCCTGTTTCCGCGTCCGACTGCAGATTCAGCAATTCATTATCGGAAGGATAGACTTCGCTCATGATGTTCTCCTGGCATCTGTCATGCGCATGACTCAGCCTGTTACCGTCAGTGTGAGTTCGTTCGTTTGTTGATTGAAGGTCGCGACGTCAAGATCGACCGCAGGCCGGGCCGCGGGCGTGAGGACAATCTGTGCCGTCTCACTGGCAAGGCCCACGTTCCCGATTGCATCGGTGATCTTCACGCCAAACCGGTATTTGCCAAGCGGCAGCGCCCGTCCTACCCACCCGAGCAGATCGGCATCCAGGCCGAACTGCCCGTGCCCCAAGGCGCCTTTCCCGAAGCCGACCGATGCCGCCGAATCATAGCCAAAATCGCCCGTTGCGAACTGCGTCATCCCAAAACCTGCCTTGTCCTGCATGCAAGGCCAAATCGGAATCGGCGCAGGGTTCACCGGCTCTGTGTAGTCAACCTGTCCTGTGCCGCTGTCATGGTAAATATTGGCCGTTGCGCCGAGAGGCAGGGTCTGGCTTCGGAGCAGTGTCAGCCTGATGCGTCCGCTGCATACCGCGGCCTGTTCGAGTTCACTCGCGGAATCCACGTGAGCATCCGCCGGTGCCACCGCGATCACCGTCACCCGTGCGGCCGATTGGAATGAGCAGGGCGCCTGCACCACCAGCCGCCGTTGCTGCGCGTCGACAGTTGCGCCGGCGAAGCGGCCGTTCAGATAGACCTGGTGGAGCATGCCTGCATGCGGTGAATGCCAAGTCACCAGTGCGGCCCCGAACACAGCAACACTCTGGCCATCGGCCCGGACACCATCCGGCAGCGCGAACACCCGAACGTTCTCAATCCCATCGCGAAGAAACGACATCGCCGCTACACTCCCAGTTGCATGTACACGATCTCATATTCGACGACGATTCCCGGCCCACTGGTACACTCATCGATTTGCTTGAAGCTGTCCACGCGGATGTTGCGGTACTCCTGTCCATCAGCGCTTCTCAGCGTGTGCGTGCCGTCATCGATGAAAGCAGAGATCGAGTCGATCCTGGCCTGCATTGCCGCTCGACTGGGAGCACGGAGCGTGCCTCGCTGGCGAATCTCCCGTGTTCGTTCTCCCAGGTCGATGCTCAGCACGCCATCGAGGCCGCAGATAGCGCGTTCAATGCGTGCCCTGTTGTAACTGCCAACCTCAATTTGGAGCCCCTGCCCATCAAATAACGCGTTTGCATCTAACGTGACGTTCATGAGTCACTCCCCTGCTGCTCAGTCCCGCACCAGTCTGATCGCGCCACCCACGCGGGTGACATCCGCCACACCATCGGACCCTAGATCCACGCTCAAATGACATCGCTGTCGGGCGTTTTCGAAGAACTGCCTGTAGTGCAAGCTCTTTCGCCAGAACGTCTCACAGTCAGTCCGACTGGTCCACATGGCGTAGATGCTGGAGATGACCAGGAAGGCAGAGGCCCTTCGCAGGCCCTCGGTGTCCACGATGTTATCGACAGTGATCGCGCTCGCCGGGTCGCCCGGCTGGATGCCGAAGTACTCGGTAAGTTGGAAGGCCGCTTCACCGGCTTGCGGCCCGAACGTGCTGACGCGATAAGTAACGTCGTCGGCGGCTGGTGGGGCAACCGGAGTGTCCGCACTGTCCGATCTGAGGATCGAGATGGTCAATTGTGTCGCCGAATCCACGGATGCGATCTCATATGCGCCGTCAAGCGACCCATCTGTCGACCGCAAATAGACGACGCCACCCGGGGAAACACCGGCGCTTTCGAAGTCCGCATCCGAAACCGTTAGAGTCGTGCCGGCCAAGATCGCGCCGGTCCCGCTTGCCAGTACCTGCCATGGCAAATGCATTTCACTGAACAGAATCGGCTCATACTTCAGAATATCCACGTCACTTGAGAACTTGACCATTGTCTTCGATCTCCACGTTTAGGATTGCGGATTGGAAAACTCCCTGCTATCCAATCCGCAATCCAAGATCATCAGTCCGCAATCAATGTCAGCTTGTGGTCAGGTTGCGGATCAGGCCGTGGGCGGCCTCGTTCTTCAATTCGAGCGTGTACTCGCCGATGAGCTCGCCGCACTCGTAATCGCCAGCACTGGCCAGCGGCTTGAAGTGGAAGCTCCGTCCCGCCATGGGCAGAACGCTGATCCTCGAAGAGTCCAGGAACAGCGCTACATCCTGCGGCAGCCATCGAGTCGTGACGATTCGACAGATGCCGAAGTCGCTCTCGTAGATGCTCACCATGTCCGTGAAGGTCGTGTCAGTCGCCCCATAGCTTCGACTATCGGAGCAGAAGGCGTTGATCTTTCGCTTCTGGAAGCCGCCGACGGCGATCAGGTCCACATTGCCGCTGCTGTTCTCCCAGATCTTCCGTAGCACGTAATTGACCTTCGCCTCATCCAGGTCATTGCCGGCGGGGAAACCACTGTCGCCGGTACTGAACGCGTTCACTGAAAGGTGCTGAACGATGCCCTTCATTGTCCTGCGCACCGTGCCACTTCCCTGTGGGTCGCTGGTCGGCAGACCGCCGTTGATGATAGTGTTCTCCAAGTCGCGGATCAGCTCACGCAATCTCTCCTGCTTCTGGAGATCCATTTCATCCGCGAGGCTCAGTTGACTGGCGGCCATATCCGTGCCGCTGACCTCGGCGGTGGCCGTGAAGATCTGCGTGTAGTTGCCGCATCGTAGCCGGTTGGTGAACCGAGCATTCGGTTTGTCGGCGCCTTCCAGGGCCGCGTTGCCGAGGATGTTGATGGTTTGGTTGTCCGCCAGGTTCTCCGGCGTCGTACCCGCGTAACCGCGAACGACCGTCAAGGTATTCGTGCTGACTGCCGTCACGAGCATCAGCTCTCCACTGCCCTCGACCTGGATTTGATCACCTACACGGAAACGACTGCCATGGTCCACAACGAATTCCGTGTCTGATGCCGGGTTCGACCATGTCGAATCGTCGATCGCATCCTTGTTGGGCAGCAGTTCGTCCTCCAACCATTCATGATGCGTGCTGGTCGCCTCGCGCAGAGGATCACCCAGCGCGTCCAACAGGGGCGTCTCATCGGGCGAGATGATCGCGATCACGTCCGACACGTCCTCGGCCAATTCCGGCAGAGTCGTTCCCGCTGAATATGTCGCTTTTCCCGTAAATGCCATGTTTCCTTCTCCTTACAATGGTTCAGTCACTTTGTCACAATCGCGATTGGCTCAAGGCCTGACTTGGCGTCACAAAAGGTTCCTGCGCAATTTCAGATAGTGCTGAAGGTCCGCACGGCTGCCGGTTCGTGCCGCCTTCTTGGCAGCCTGTTCCAGGGCCGTCTGCGTCTGCTTGGCTCGATCCTTTGCGCCCGCCGTTTTGCGGAGTGTCGCGGTCTCCGTCGATCCACCGAACAGGTACGTCTTCTCCCTCCTCAACTGCCCGATGCACGCATCGATGTCGGCTTCCGGCTTGCCCTCCATCCTCGTCTTCGCCATGAGCACGGCGGCCTCCAAGTCCACAGCGCCGGCCGCAACGAGTTTGCATGCCAGTTTCTGTTCGGTCTGAAGGTCGCTCAGGTCCTGCGACATCCGGGCGATCTTCTGGTTCGCTTCGGCCAGTTGCTCCGCCAGGCTCTCGGACTTCTTCTCGGCGCTCTGCGCCCTCTTTCGATAACGAATCGATTCGGTCACCGGGACCAACTTCGTGGCATCATTGCCATCCAGCTCCTGCTCCTCTGTTGTCTCCAACAGATTCTCCTCTATCCGGCTTGAACCCATAGCACCTCCAAGTTCAATTGATGATTGATGATGGCTGATGGATGATTGGGGCTCCGATGACGCTCCCCACAATAGTCAATCATCCATCATCAATTTCCTGTGGTTTCGTAGCCCAGTTCTCTGAGCACCTGCTCAGCGGGCACACCGAGATCTCGCTTGATCTGCGCCTCCTGGAGCTTCTCCATCAGATTCTCAGGCAATGGACTGGGGAATATCACATCCACGTCTCGCTCGGACTCAGTCGTCTTGTAGATGTTTGCGGCGTCCAGGATGCTCAAGAACATCCGGCAGATCTTCTTGACGCCCTCGCTGTATGTGTGCCGCTTGCGCTCGTTCTTGTTGAGCATCCCCATGAACGTCAGGCGCAGCGCCACCGCGCTGGTGAGGTTCCCGAGCTTGTCCTTCAAGACGCCCGCGACGGCCGGTGTCACACCGCTGGTCTTGTCCATCGCCTCGCGAATCTCAGCGATATGCTGCTCCTCGCTTGGGGCCGAGGCATCTCCGCCGAACTCCTGAATGGAAGCCTCCGGATTGTCCGTGCACCACATCCGCCCCGGTGCGATCGGCTTATTCTCAAAGCCCTCGATGCCCTTGCCGAGATACATCTTGAATGACTGAAACGTGACCCGGCTGGCACGGTCGCTGAGCCTTGTGTTGAGCTCATCCTGCAGCGGGATCAGCGCCTCGACATCGCTGACGCCCTCATAGTAGTACGGCTGCGCTATATTCTGGATATGCACCACCGGCAGAAAACCCCACGCGATCTCGCCCTCGGCGACGAGTTCCTTGTCCTCATAGCGCTGCCAGTACTCGGGCGAGGTGATCTCCGTCACGGCGACGACCTGCCGGCTGTCCGTCGGATATGCCGACGCTCCAAGAATCCGCGAAAGGAAGGAATTCTTCCTTTGAATGGTGTTCCTCTTCTGATGGAAATGCTGCATGTAGTAACGGACGACACGGTAGTCGTCCTCATCCAGGACCGGCAGTGCTCTCGGCGCCTCGATCAGTTCCAGGTCGATTGTCTGTGCCAGGTTCAGCACAGTGTCGAGCGGAGGCCGTTGAAGGGAGGAAACGTGCGAGGTGATGTCCATGGAGGGTCGGAGGAAGCAATCGACGAACCCGTAGACGCTTGCGAGCACGGCCATGTCCTGGAAGAAGCCAAGGCCGCCGTTGGCCGCAAAGACCGCCTTTATGACGCCCCCAATTTCGTGGCGTTTTTGGCCATCGGCGGCCTTGGAGACAAGACTTATTGGTTTTCCGAACAGGAAATCTGCCAATGCATTGATGCGCCAGGCGATATCGTTTTCGATGACGACCTCTTTCCGTTGAATGTCGCGGACAGCCTGAGAGCCGAACATACCCGTCTGCGGCGAACGCACCAGACCGGTAATTCGCGAGGGCAAGCCGTACTCCTGGGCCTGGACGTACGGGTGTCCCGATTCGCTGATCTTGCGGTCCGCCGCGTTGCCCCCCACGACTTCCACCATCGGATTGGTGTAGTAGTCCCACAGCCGCGAGAAGTGCCGGCCCACCGCCGCCGACTGCTCATCCACGAGCCATTCGAGGTAATCCGCATCCAGTTGCCCGTCACCGAAGATATCCAGCTTGAACCCCATATCTGCGTCGCCCTCTCAATCGCGTGTGTCACGCACACGGTTTGCCACAGGTTGACTCATCTCTCGGTGTGCTCAGCACACCCGACGGCCGCGTCACTTTCACGGCTTCGCGGCCGCTCCGACAGACATTTATGTCTGCCTCCACTATGGGACGAAAGTGCGCTAATTGGTCGAAAAAACATCGAGGCGGACGCAACCACGAGGCGCCCAAGTCTTTGTGAGCACAGGAATAAAGAAAATGTGGACGACCAGGCATTTTTACTTCTAAACCGGCGCGCGAATCGTGCGAAAATCGACCGAAAGTGATACGGGTCGGCGAGGCCGCGGCGTCGGCGGATGGGGGCGAGGGAGTGGACGAGGGCGAAGGCGCGGGAGTAGACGGCGTGGACTGAGTGGACTTGGTGGACGCAGTGGACGCTTTGCCGGTTTCGCACTGTCCGCTTTGTCCATGTAGTCCATGCTGTCCACTCGGTCCATGCTGTCCATCCTATGCGTCCTTTGCGGGGCGACATGCCCGGGCGAAGCGCGAAAAAAAATCGAACGACGAAAGATTTCCGGCGCACACTTACGACGGCACATCTCTTCGTAAGTGGCGACGGGGACGCTTCTTAGCGAGAGGAGCATCACTCTAAATGATATACCCATAAGAAATTTTGCTATAAACTGAACAAAACTATTGACGCCATGTGCCGTACAGATACAATACAGGAATGGCGGTTTGACCATAGCACGAATTGGCGTTGATTCTGACAGGAGTGGGAGAATGAGACATGCGGACAGTGACGAGGCAGTGGTGGCGATATCCGACACGGTGGAGAATCGAGGTATCGTCGAGATCCTTCGGATGCGAGCCCATCTGCTCGCCGGCAGAGACCGTGTCTTGCTGGAGATGTATCTGGAGCGTGGCACCAGTCTTCGCCAGATCGGGCGATTGATGGGGTTGAGCCCGTCGAATGTGGGGCGCAGGATTCGCAGGATCGCCCGGCGACTTGCGGACGATACCTATGAGATCTGTCTGGGCAACCGCGACGAGTTCAACGGTCGTGAGTTGGCCCTAATCAAGGACTATTTCGTCCGTGGACTTTCCGCGACATGTGTCAACCGCACGCGTGGCATCACGCTCTACCGCGTGAAGACAACCCTTCGCAAAGCGCGCAAATACGCAGCATCCACCAAGAAACGTACGATTTACGATTGCGGCTGACGCCGATGCGGGGACGTGAGCACGCACCGGGAGAAATGGTACATCGTACATCGCAAATCGTAAATCCAGGAGGTCTCAAATGGCAATTTATTGTCTTTCGAAATCGTTCCCGTGGCGGGGACCACTCACGGACAGGGCCGTACAACTCTGTCGCATGTTCGGCCTGACCATCGACAGACTCCAGGACAGGATCGTGACTCATCAGTGCCGCCTGGATCTTAACGCGGGGGACATCGTCTTTATCACGGGCCCGTCCGGGGCGGGCAAGAGCGTGCTCCTGCGCGAGTTGGAGGGAGCCATTGCGCCGGGGGAATCCATCAATCTTGCGCAGATCCCTCTACCCCGGGACCGTACCGTGATCGATTGCTTCGAAGAAACCATCGTCGGTTCCCTGCGGCTGCTCAGTGCGGTGGGTCTGAGCGAAGTCTTCTGCCTTCTCAACCAGCCATGCAACCTCAGTGACGGTCAGAAGTATCGGTTCCGCCTGGCGCAGGCCATGGCCAGCCGCAAGGCGTTCATCTTCGCCGACGAGTTCTCCGGCGAATTGGACCGAGTCACTGCCGCCGCCGTGGCGTTCAACGTCCACAAGTTCGCCAAACGGACCCGCACCACGTTCGTCCTTGCGTCGAGTCACGAGGACATCCTGATCGACCTCGCTCCCGACGTCCTGGTGATCAAGGATTTCTCAGGTCCGGCGGAAGTCATCTATCGAAAGACGATTTACGATTGATGATTTATGATTGCGGCTCCCGCCACTGCCAAATCGTACATCAAAAATCGTAAATCGTAAATGGAGACCCGCCATGCACACATGTTCGCTGAGCAACAAGCTGGAGATCGTCCCCGGCGATCTGGCCGACTATAAGCACCTTGCCTGTTATCACTATCGCGGCGACGCGCCTGGCGGCGTGAAAGCGGTCTTCACCATTAGACCGAGAGCACCGATTGGCTCATTCCACAAGAAACCGGCCGGGGTCATCGTGTACAGCATGCCCGTTCCTCGCGCGGAACTTCGCAACGTCGCCACTGGCAACATCTTCAAGGACCTCGATCGCCAGACACAGTTGGCCCTGATCAATCGGAACATCCGCTGCATCTCGCGAGTTGTCATCGAGCCGCGGTTTCGGGGCATCGGCCTGGCGACCCGGCTTGTCCGCGAAACCATGCCCCAGATGGATGTCCCCATCATTGAAGCTGTCGGCGTCATGCCCCTGGTGAATCCGTTTCTGGAACACGCGGGAATGACGGTATTCGCACCCAGACTCCGCATCGAGCACGTCGAGTTGATCGAGGCCCTGAGCATCATCGGCATCGAGGAAGACGAGTTAATCGATCCTGAACGCATGCAGAAGAAGCTGGATGCATTGCCCGAGCCGGCTGCGGATTTCATCGAAACCCGCATGCAGCATTTCCTGAAAAGTCACGGCAGCCGCCGGACCATGCCGCCCGGCATCGAACGCACGCGCTACGTCCTGAGCAGGCTCACCGAGCGACCCGCCTATCATATATGGTTCCATCCCACTCTGGAGGTCACACTGCCATGAAGACAAAGATCGCGCACATCGCATTGGACAAGCTGGTGCCGCACCCCGACAACCCCAACCAGATGAGTCGGGCGAACTTCGCCAGGCTGGCTCGCAATATCGAGCGAACCGGTCGTTACGAGCCGCTAGTGGTCCGGCCCCATCCCAGCAAAGACGGTTACTTTCAGATCATCAACGGCCACCACCGGCGCGATGCCCTCAAAGAGCTCGGCCACGAGACCGCCGACGTCGTAGTCTGGGACGTCAGCGACGAGCAGACTGCCATCCTGTTGGCCACGCTCAACCGGCTCGGCGGCCGGGATGCAGTTGACAAAAGACTCAGATTGCTCCGCCGGCTCCGCAGACACATCCCTATCCCTGATTTGGCTAAGCTGCTGCCGCAAACCCGCGGTCAGCTCGAACGCCTAATGGCCCGTAAGCCGCTCCCACGCATGGCGCCACGCGGCCCAAATCCATTCTCGGTTCCCATGGTATTCTTCGTGAGCGAGGCGCAGCAGAGTGCCATTGAGCAAGCCCTGTTGCTGGCGGCTGACCCAGCTTCGCCAGGCGACAGTCCCGCTGCGCCGACAGTAAGTTCGGCGAATGGGAATACCCGAGCCGCCCGCCGAGCTAAGGCTCTGACTTGCCTGGCACACCTATTTATCGATCTGACGCAACAGGAACCAGATGAATGAACAGGACTGAATTGGCCCAATGGCTCAGGCAGGAAGTTCACCCACAACGGCCTGCATGGTCGGTGTGGCCAGCGGCATTGCCACGTGCGGCCGAGCCGCTCGCAGCCCGTCCCCCACCTTGACCAGCCCGGCTCTTTGACAAGTTCATAGCGTCTTTTTTGGTTTTTCCTGCGCCGCTCGCGCGCATGGTCACAGCGGCTGGTAACTGACGGTTAGACGAGCCTCCTGCAGAGATCCGAGCTTTCGACAGAGTCAAAAGCGGTAGAAAAGGCTGATGGACAGAACGGGATAGATCTTGAAGAACTCCAAGTCATCCTCTATGTCCTTCTCCTCTTCGGCAAGTCGCGCCTGGAACGTGGGATCGGTGGCAATCGGACCGGTGGCGGATAGATCTATGTCCGGCGAGCCCGTGAACGCCACTCCGAGATCGGTGGCCAGCCCCCATCGACCCGTTCTTCCCAGGGCATTGCCCCACCCGATTCCAATGTACGGAGCCACGGAGCGAAACTCCACGTCCCCTCTCAACGTGCCTACCTCAGCAGCGGTGTACGTCACATCGTCGATTTCCACCGACGTGCCCAACTTGGCTTGCAGTTGAACGTCGCTGGCGTTGAACAGGACGCCGCCGCTGACGCGGAATGAGCCATTGAAAGGATACCAATCAACCAGAACAAGAGGGTAAAGGGAATCCACGTCAACGTCATAATCGATGTCGTCGAATTGCGCGTCAAAGTCAAAGCCCAACCACTGAACACCCGCCCGGAGGTTCACCTGCGGGATGACATTCGTAGTCAAATCGCCACCCAGGCCCAGTGTGCCGGCTTTCGCGGCGACCGCCAACTCATTGAATGTAGCGCGGGCGTTGCCGCAAGCCAGCAGAATTGCCACTGCCGCCACGAGACCAACTCTTGTTCCGACCTTCATGCCATTTCTCCTTCTCAAGGATTTACACAAGCGACGCCCTGCACCCGCATTATCGGACATCTGTGGGCCCAGCATTATGCACACAGGCAGCCCCCATGCATGCCGGCGAGACACGGCTCGCCGTTTACAGGGCATCCTCTGGCCGATCAGTGACCTGCCAGTCAATAGTATCGGCAGATAGTGAACACTTGGTGAGACCGTCAATCGTGCGGATCGCGTTTTCTATGTCGCGGCCAACAAGAGGCCCTTGAGATCCTCCGGCTGGAATGTCCGGCGGGACGCGATCAATTCGCGGGCGGCATCCACCTGGCCCCAGACGTTCCACAACAGGACTCCTCGCACCTGGCCCTGCTGCAGGTAGTAGATGACCCCCTTCCGGTAGGGCTCCTCCCAGTCAGCCACAGTCTGCAAACGGGAGTCCAGATCGCCCACGGCTTCATATCCCAACTCAAAGAGATCAGAGTAGAAATACGGCAGGTGGTGATACGATTCTGTTTGGCCCGCCATATTCCTGCCCGCCAGCCGGCCCATCGTGTTGGCATTGTCCTCATGCTCGACGCGCAGGCGTCTGTCCAGCGCCGGATTGTAGAACGCGGCCACGTCGCCCGCAGAATAGATCTCCGGATGGCTCGTCCGCAGGAGTTCGTCTACTACAATGCCGTTGTTTACTTCCAGGCCGGCCGGCCTCGCCAAGTCAACATCCGGCTCAATGCCGATACCGGCCACAATGCCGTCCACGACGATTTCTCTGCTCGAAGTGCGGAGGACGAACTGCTCGCCCTGCCTTGCAAAGCTCGCAACGGACTCGCCGACCAACACCTCTATCCCCTTTTCCCGGTAGAAGTCATTCAGGGATTCCGAAAGATCGACGGGGAACATACGGCTGCAAATGCCGGTGCCGGGGAAGATCATCGTCACTTCCCGCTCGTTCATAGTCAGAGCGGCGGCGATCTCCGAGCCGATGAATCCACCGCCAATCACGGCAAACCGCCGGCGCTGTTCCGCGGTGGCATAGAGCCGCCGGAAATCCTCCAACGTGCGGTAGTAAATGATGAGCGCCTCGCCGAAGGGCAGACGACGAGGCTGACCCCCGGTCGCCAGAAGCAGCTTGTCGAATGTGCAGGTCCTGCCCCTGTCATCCGTGATCTGTTTTTGTTGCACATCGAGGGTCTGAGCCCGGCAGCCCAGGTGAAGCTCCACATTGTGGTCTTCCGTGTGGCGCCAGATGCTCTCCAAGGGCTTGCCCTTCCAGAGGCCCTTCGTCAAAGGCGGCCGATTGTACGGCGGGTCATGTTCCGCACTGATCAGGCCAATAGTGCCGCTGGGGTCCACCTCGCGGATTCCCTGTGCGGCCGCATCTGCGGTCATTCCACCGCCAACAATAAGATAGTTGTAGTGCGTCATAGCTCCTCCTGTGTCTTCCGTACGATGTCCATGCAATCGTTTGCCGCCTCAGCAGCCTGCGTCTTCGGATACGTTCCCATCCATCCGACGTTCTCACATTCTCTGTAGAAGGCAGGAAACGGCTTCTCCCCTTCCTCCCTTCCTGACTCCTACGGCACCGGGAGCCTGTCTTCGGGGGGTGATATGGCGGCGATGTAGGTGAGGATCTTCCTGGCGGCGGCAAAAGCCTCGGCGGCGGAGGAATCCCCGGTGGCCATATCCGTAATGAAGCTCTGGGCCGCCTGGTAGGCCACCTGCTCCTCCTGACCGGGACCGAACAGGTAGTATAGAGCACCGGCGCCGACATAGACCGCCTTGACAATCTCCGTCTTGGCCTGCGCGTCCTGACCGTTCTCGATGAGTTGCCTGGCCGACTCCATCTTCGCCAAGGCGAAATTCCATGCTTCAGCCGCTTGGGGGTTCATGCTGTTACGAGTCCACTGACTACTGCTGCGCTATCATGCACAGGATCCCGCATCTCGTGCATCTCATGCCGAGTGTAACACCTGCCTGTCGATGTTCAAAGATCGTTTCGAAGTCCTTGCCGCGATTATCAACCATATGAAATGAGGGTAGAACTATGCCTGAATCCAAGAAACTGACCAAACGACAACGTGCCGTTCTTGATGATCTGTTCACGGATGAGCCGGATGAACAGGCGGTGCTCGACAAGCATGGCGTGCCTCGTCCCCTCTACGAGAAGTGGCTCGCCAACGAGCGATTCGCCAGCCAGTTCGAGCAGCGAATCGCCCGCGCGTACCGTCAAAGCCGCATAATCCTCGCCTGCAAGGCCCCGGATGCCGCCAGGAAGCTCGCGAAACTAACCGAGTCGGATAAAGGGGAAACCGCCCGCAAAGCTTGCCTCGATATCATCTCCCTGCAATGCCCCGTGAACCGCAAAGCACCGTCAGAAGTCCCGCCAGTTCAGCAGGCTCCAGCGTCTGAGAAGGACCTATCCCCCGAAACCGCCAGCCGCCTCCTGGCCGCTCTAGCGGATGACAGGACACATGCGGCCGAAAACCGCTGTTGTCGTTGACTCGTATGTCAGTTATGAAACCTATGTTCCTCAAGTTGGCCTTTGCATTGGGCCGATAGGACTGTATACTTAGGGAGGTAGATTTGAAAGGGCATATCATGGCGAATGGCTGTGAGACAATCGAGAGGGAAGAGGTCCGTACGGATGAGGCGTCCGAGATTCTACGCCGTGCCTTGGAACATCCGGGTATTCGTGAGGTAATGTCTGTTTACCGGAAGTGGGAAACCGTTGAGAATGCCACACGTGCGTATTGCCAGGTTGTCACCCCGAGGACGGTAATGGCCGTTACAGACACATCGGTTCCGTCAACCTTGCGCTGTATGTAGAGGGAGAGGAAGATGCCCACTTGGAGCGGGATTCTCTCGGAGTTGCTTCAGACACAATCCGAAATAGGAGCACCGCCCTTCGACCGGGTGAGGCGTAAGTATCTTGTAAAGGCACATGAGGCTACAGAAAGAAACATTATCTTGTATGCCTCAAAGTGGACTGAACTGCCCCCGGGCATCTCTCCGGAAGCATTCACCATAGCCGATGAGGATCTTCAAGGTCTCATGGAGGTCGTACATGGACTTCACGGGCCGAATCTTGATCTGATCCTGCACAGTCCGGGTGGGTCCGCAGAGGCTGCGGAAGCATTCGTTGCTTACCTTCGCTCCAAGTTTGACCACATCAGGGTCGTGGTCCCACAGTTGGCTATGTCAGCGGCCACCATGATTGCATGTGCTGCCGATGTGATTGTCCTGGGCAAACACTCATTCTTAGGTCCCATCGACCCTCAGGTTGTGATTGGTACGCCCCTTGGCATGAGGACAACCGTACCTGCTCAGGCAATTCTTGAGCAGTTTGAACAAGCCAAGAAGGAGTGCATGGACCCCACAAAAATGGGAGCATGGTTACCCATGCTGGGTCAGTACGGACCAGCTCTTCTCGTTCAGTGCAAACACGCGCTGGAAATGTCGCAGAGGCTTGTTGAGAACTGGCTGATGGCCTATATGTTCAAAGGGGACTCACAAAGAGACAAAAAGGCGAAGGATATTGCCGCGTGGCTTTCTGATCACGGCGAGTTCAAGAGCCATGGGCGTCATATTCCAAGGTCTGAGGTGGAGCGCCGCGGCCTGCGTGTTGAACATCTTGAGAGAGACCAGCAGGTTCAAGATCTTTTCTTATCTGTTTTCCACGCGACGACGCATACCTTTGGTGCCACTCCAGCGGTCAAAATTATCGAGAATCACCTCGGCAAAGCATTTATCAAACAGGCCAGACCTGTAGCCGTAGAAGTGCAGCCACAGCCTCCTAAGGAAACATCCCATAAAGATTTGACGAAACCTGATTGATGGTCGGGGCGCAACTCTTGGCTCCGTACCCGCATCAGAGCGTAGCAAGATAGGTCAGCCTTATCCTTTCGCTCGGCTGAGATAGCTGCCGTCTTCGGTGTTGATGCGGAGGACCTCGCCGACCTCGATGAACGGCGGCACGCGTGTCCGCAGGCCGGTTTCGAGCGTGGCGTCTTTCATCTGGTTCGTGGCCGTAGCGCCCTTCGGCTGGGGCGTAGTCTCCGTGACCGTCAGCTCCACGACCTTGGGCAGCTCGATACTTACGATCTTCTCGTCGTGAATCAGGGCCGTGACTGGCGTATTGGGCTTGAAGTACTTCATCGCATCGCCAAGCAACTCATCGGAAACCGTTATCTGGTCGTAGGTCTGGGTGTCCATGAAGACATGGGAGCTTTTGTCGGAGTAGAGATACTCCATATCCCGCTTATCCAAGAACACCTCCTCCACGTCCTCGGTGGACCGCAGCCGTTTCTCCATCGTCACGCCATCGGAGAGTCGCCGCAGCTTCGCCTGCACGAATGCCCGGAGGTTCCCGGGGGTTACGTGGGTCGACTGCGTGCAGACGCACAACTGACCATCCACGATAAAGGCCATACCCGGCCGCATTTCACTTGCTTTCACGACAATCACCTCTGATCAAACCCAAACCCTGGATTTCGCCGCGACCCATCGGTCACGCTGGGCAACCATGACGGCAACAAAAGACCGTTACGCATCCAACGCAGGCGCGACCTTGGATAACAAACACGGGAGCATATACATCTCCCGTGCTGTTTGTCAAGCAGCAAAAATGGCTGTACAGGTGGGCTGCAGGATAGGAGAAAGCCGTTGGGCGGCGCTACGCAACCTTTCGCCGATGAAGCCGGATGGCGGGATAGGTGCCTATGATGGCCAGCAGCAGTGCACCGGGGACGGGCACGGGCGGTGGAGTCCCAGGCTTGAGCACAGACCACTCCTCAAACCCATCGTTGTTGGGATACGCGGAACTCTCGCTTTCGCCGAGTTTGGAGTAGAGATACACGTAGGTGCCGCCGACAAAGAGGCTGTCTGGGATGAATGCGGTCATGTCCTGTCCGCCGCCGCTGCCCGCAGCGAGATCGGCGTCCAGGAGAATCCAGTTGTCAGACGACCCACCATCGAGATCGAAGATCTTCGTTCCAAGCGACGCCGGATAGCCTGTAAGATTCCCTGCCGACGCCAGATAGATCTCAATGGTGTCGAGAGAGAGCAGAGATTTCGATCCGCCGCTTTGGTTGATATCGAGCCGGAACTCTCTGTAGTCGATGCCGCCCTTGTTGACGATCGGGACATCGCTCAGAAGCAACGACCTTGTAAACGTGGGCGAGGGGTTCTCGTCGAATTCGAGTGGACGGTAATCCGTGTTGTAACCCTCCTCGACTGCGTCGTTGGTGCTGATTCGCACGAAGGACATGATCGTACCCGTCCCGCTCGAGCCATTCCCATCCTGTTCGAAGTACGCTCCGTTGACGAACCCGGACGAGCCCGCTGTGGTCAGGTCCAGTGTCGGCGCGGCCTGCGCCGACGGCAAGAACGCCCACGTCAACATCAAGATCCCAGTCAGTAGTTCCGATCTCATTCGCAACGATCTCATACGCACGCCTCTCTCACCAAATTCTACTCCACCCTTTTGCGCTCCACCGTTATGCTGATGCTACTTGTCAATGATGCTGGATTCGTGTTTCTATGACAGGGTGCGCCTTGCCTATCCTGCCTCAATTACCTATTTTACTACTCTTGTACGGCCGAAGTCAAAGGCAGTCTCATAATTTTCCAAAAAATCTCTTTCGTACCAGTCGCCCAGCGGCCGCAGACATGGCAATTCCTGGTTACCCCCACCTCACCACGGAAGCGGCAATGACTGTAACTGCTTTTATAACAAAGACTTATACACTGTCGTCCTGAAGAGCCATCTCAATGCATCTATTCCGGATGGTTCACTTGGTGGCCGTCAAGATCGGGCGGCCGCCATCAAAATTCTTTGAAAAGATTGGGAAGCAGCGGCCTCGATGGTCAAGCGTTTGCCGCAGGGCTGCTCCAGTGTCAGGCGGCGGGCGTGGAGCATAAGACGGGGGTAGCGGCTCTGGATGGCCTTGTCGCCGTAGAGCGGATCGCCGACGATGGGGTGGCCCATACTGTAGAAGTGCACGCGGATTTGATGTCGGCGGCCAGTGTGCGGGCGGACCTCGACAAGAGTGAAAGCACGCAGTCGCTCCAGGACGCGAAACTCGGTGACGCTGGCCTTGCCACGCCGGGCATCGACAGCCACCCGGCCGGAACCGAACTGCCGCAGCGGCTTGTCGATCTCCCCCTGGCATCGCTGATGACGCCATGGACAAGGGCCAGGTACACCTTCTCGACCGAGCGGGTTTCGAGCTGCCGGTTGAGCTGCCGGTGCGCCTCAGCGTTGCGGGCAAAGACGATCACGCCGCTGGTTTCCCTGTCGATGCGATGAACGATGTAAAGCCTCTCCCCCTGCTCGGCGCAGAGCATCTCAAAGAGCGACTGGTCGAGCCGCCGGCGCTCCGGGACCGCCACCAGCCCCTCCGGCTTGTTGATCGCCAGGATGTCCTTGTCTTCGTACAGGATGTCAATCATCGAATTGTGTTGCACGATTTACGATTTACGATTTATGATTTGGTCGGATCTGCATTCTGCAAGGTCTATTCATAAATTGAAAATCGTAATTCGTAAATAGAAGATCGTGAGTGTAAACCGCTTTTTCATTTCGACATCGAGTATCGAGGGCGACCGAGTTCGGCTGAGCCAAGAGCAGTCGCACCAGATCTGTCACGTGCTGCGACTCAAGCCCGGCGAAACAATCGTCGTGCTCGATGACAGCGGGACCGAGTACGACGTGACTCTGACGGCCGTCGACCGGAAGGAAACCATTGGGCAAGTGACGAGCAGGCATCGCGCACGTGGCGAGCCGACGGCGGAAGTCACCCTCTTTCAAAGCCTGCTGGCACGGGAGAAATTCGAGTGGGTGCTCCAAAAGGGCACGGAACTGGGCGTCGCGCAGTTCGTGCCCATCCTGACGGAACGGAGCCTCGTGCGGACGAAGACCATCGAGGACAACAAGCTGGATCGCTGGCGGCGGATTCTCACGGAGGCGGCGGAGCAGTCGCGTCGCGGCCGCATTCCGCAGCTTGAGCCGATCATCCCGTTCGACAAGGCAGTCCTGCGCTTGAGAGATTTCGATCGGAGCATCATCGCCGCACCATCCGACGGGGCCGTGACGCTCCGCAACGCCCTGCATGGCATTACGCGTTCCCCTGCCTCTGTGGCCGTGATGATCGGTCCGGAAGGCGGTTTCACGGACGAGGAAGTGGCCCTGGCCTGTGAAGAAGGCGTCATACGGGTCGGCCTGGGCCCGCGCATCCTGCGAACGGAGACCGCCGCGATGGTCGCCTGCGCCCTCATCCTCTACGAGCTTGGGGAAATGGGGACATAAGATGGCGCAGACCGGCATATTGTACTTCGTGGCGACGCCGATAGGGAACCTCGGTGACATCACGCTGCGGGCGATGGAGACGCTGCGCCGGGTCGATTACGTCGTCAGCGAGGACACGCGCAGGACCGGGCTGCTGCTAAAGCACTTCGAAATCCAGAAGCCGCAAATCTCCCACTACGAGCACAACGAGCGTCTGGTGGCCCCGCGAATCATTCATCTGCTCGAAGAAGGCAAATCCGTCGCGGTCGTCACCAGCGCAGGCACGCCCGGCATCTCCGATCCCGGCTTTGTGCTGCTGCGGCAAGCCATTGCGGCCGGCATCGAAGTCACGGCCATTCCCGGCCCGACGGCCTTTGTGACCGCCCTGGTGCTCTCCGGCCTGCCGGTGCATAGTTTCACATTCCGCGGCTTCCCGCCGCACAAGAGCGGCCAACGACGCCGCTTCCTTGAAGCCGACAAGGACTCACGCTACACACTCATTTACTACGAGAGCCCCTTCCGCGTGCAACGGCTGCTGGAAGATGCGCTGGCCGTCTTCGGCGACCGCCCCGCCGTCGTCGCCAAGGAGATGACGAAGATTCACGAGTCGGTCCGCCGCGGCCGGCTCTCCGAACTCCTCGCCGGCGCCGAAGAGAACCCCAAGGGCGAATACGTCGTCCTCATCGCCGGCACAGGAGACGACAAACCAGACAACCCGAAGGACAATGATGATCCCGGGCCGAGTGACAGTGCGATTTCACGACAATAGGAGGTTTGCATGAAAGTGATAGCCGCGTTCTTGACCAGTCTTCTGATGCTCACGCTGGTCTTCGCCGGATGCAGGATGGCGGAGGGCAAGGAGAACCATTCTCGATCTATCCGCTCGGAGGGGGCCGCCGACTATGGGCAGACTGAGTTGCTGCGGGACCGATGGGGTGTGCCCCATGTCTTTGCCCGGAGCGACGCCGGCGCGATGTATGGGCTGGGCTACGCCACGGCCGAGGACCGGGCCTTTCAGATGTACTACAATCTGCGAATCATCCAGGGCAGGCTGGCGGAGGTGATCGGGGACGTGAAGATCGGCGTCACACGCCAACTGCCTCGGGGCAGGAACTCGGCCCTGCGCAGCGATATCCAGATGCGGACCATCGGTTACTATCGAGCCGCCCAGGAAACGGCTCGGCAGCTCGATCCCGAAACGCGCCGGCTCCTCGACGCGTATTGCCGGGGCGTCAATGACTACATCGCCGCCCATCCGGACGGCCTGCTCGACCTGTTCGAGAAGTACGCCGTGCGGCCCGAACCCTGGACGCCGGCGGACTGCATCGCCTCGTGGTGGAGGCTGGGTCTGTTCTTCTCGGGCGACGGTCTCAACGAGTTGACGGCCTACTATGAGATCAAGGAAGGCGCCAGACAAGTGCGGCAGTTCGCACCGACCGACAGCGAAGGCGCCACGCGGGGCCTCCCCATACGTGACGATGCATCAGTGATTCAGCGCAGCGATGTCACGGATGCCTGGGTGCAGGAGGTTGTGGACTACGCGATGGCACACAGCCTGACGCGAAAGGTGGACGTGACGCATGCGGCCCAGAGGCCGGGACCGAGGTTCAGCCATGCCTGGGTCGTCGGAGGCAAAAGGACCACGACCGGCTCAGCCGTGCTGATCAGCGATCCGCAGACTCCGGTGCGCAATCCCTCGCTGCTTTACGAATACCATATCAGCGGCAAGACCTTCAACGCACGCGGCATCGGCGTGGCGGGCAGCCCAAACATCCTCATTGGCTTTACGCCGAACGTCGCCTGGGGTCTGACCGCACTCGGCGCCGACCAGGCCGACCTGTTCGTTCTCAAGACCGACCCGAATCATCCGGACCAGTATCTCCTTGATGGCCAATGGCGCGATATGGAGGTCCGCAGCGAGACCATCGAGATCAAGGATGGCAGGCCCCACACGCTGACCGTCCGGCAGACCCACCTGGGTCCGGTAGTAACGTCGCTGGCGACGGGCGTTCGCCGCGGCGATGAGGTGGCGCTCAAGCGAATCCCGATCTGCGAGCCCCAGCGAGACACCTTCCGGGGCCTGCTCGACATGATCCGAGCGCGAGGTGTTCGCGAGTTTCAAAAGGCGCTGGGCGGCTGGCGCTTCCCCAGCGCCAACTGCGTCTTCGGCGACCGCAAGGGCAATATCGGCTACAAGACGATCCTGGCCCTGCCGGTCCGCTCGGTCCATTCGCTGCTGGACGACCGGGCCGCCCACGAAGGCTGGGACAGCGCCAATGACTGGCAGGGTTTTCTGCCCCACGAGCTGCTGCCCCAGGTGATCGACCCCAAGCAGGGCTGGCTCGTCACGGCCAACCACCGGCCCATTGCCTCGTTCTACCCGATCTCGATGGGCATCTCGACCGGCAGCCTCGGCGATACAGACCGCTCCTGGCGATTGAAGGAACGCGTCCGGGCGGTCGAGCAGTTCGCGCCGGAGGATGTGCTCAGCATTCACTACGATACCGTCAACGCCATCAAGCGAGACCTCGTCAAGCTCGGCTACCATCTCCGCGACATCCAGAAGTACCCGCTTGAGGAGGACACACTCAAAGCGCTCAACTACCTCGAGCCTTGGGTAATCGAGGGCTGCAAGCTGGAGATGCCGATTCGCGGGACCGAGATTGTCAACCTGATGCCGATGGCCTTCCGTCAGAACTTCAGCGCGGCAGTCACCTACGGCGGCGGCCTCTCCGGCTTAAGCAGTATGCTCCAGACGATCGGCGAGCGGATCAAGGCCGATCCACAGGCCTCGCTGACCGAAGAGGAAGCCGACTACGTCAACCTTATCGTTCGAGCGGCGTGGCGGTATGGCGTGGCCTCCTATGGCGACGACCCGAACCAGTGGAACGAGCGGGCGAAGCAAGCGCTGCTTGAAACGAAACTCCCGTACATGTCCACGCTGGACGGCTTCGGCTCACTGGATGAACAAAAGGACATCACCCTTCCGGCGCTGAGATGTATCGAAGGAGGAACGATCCTCTCGCAGAAGGCCCAATCTTACACGCAGTACGTCCGGCTCGACGACGCGGACTTGTCGATGTCCATCCTGCCCGTCGGCCAATCGGAACATCCTGACAGCCCATACCACTTGTGCAATTACGAGCTCTGGGGCCAGGGTAAACTCCACCCCGCCCCGCTCTCGCGAAAGGCCGTCGATAAGGTCGCAGCAACAACGATCAGTCTTGAAGCGAGGGAACCGTGATTCGATTCGATAGGACACGACGCGATTTTCTCAAGACGGCTGGGCTCAGCGCGGCAGTGATGAGTTTGCCGAGCGGACTGACTACGACGGGACAGAACGCGAGCAGCAAACCGAATGTCGTTATGATCCTCGCGGACGATCTCGGATATGGGGATCTGTCGAGCTATGGGGCGACGGATTTGAAGACGCCGAACATTGATGGGTTGATTGCGGCCGGGATGCGATTCGACCGGTTCTACGCGAACTGTCCGGTGTGCTCGCCGACGCGCGCTTCGCTGCTGACCGGACGGTTCCCGGACCTCGTCGGCGTGCCGGGCGTGATCCGCACGCACGTCACCGACAACTGGGGCTATCTGCTCCCGCAGGCGGTTCTGCTGCCGCAACTGCTCAAGCGGGCGGGCTATCACACGGCAATCATTGGCAAATGGCACCTGGGCCTTGCCTCGCCGAACGCACCGAACGAACGGGGCTTCGACCACTTCCACGGCTTTCTCGGTGACATGATGGACGACTATTACACCCATCGCCGTCACGGCTTCAACTACATGCGGCTGAACAACCAGGAGATCGATCCCGAGGGGCATGCCACCGACCTGTTCACCCAATGGGCCACCGACTACCTTCATGAACGGTCGAAGGAAAAGTTGCCCTTCTTTCTGTACCTCGCGTACAACGCTCCGCACGCGCCGATCCAGCCGCCTCCAGAGTGGCTTGAACGCGTCAAGCAGCGGAAAGAAGGAATCAGCGACAGACGCGCCGCCCTTGTTGCTTTGATCGAGCATCTCGACGCCGGTATCGGCAGAGCGATCGATGCGCTCGAGGAAACCGGCCTGCGCGACAATACGCTCATCCTCTTCACCTCCGACAACGGCGGACAGCTCAGCCTCGGCGCGAGCAACGGCCCGTTGCGGGCGGGCAAGGGCGACATGTACGAAGGTGGCATCCGCGTCCCCATGTGCGCCACCTGGCCCGGCCGAATCAAGGCAGGCTCGCGCAGCGACCGCGTCGCACTGACGATGGACCTGCTCCCCACCATCTGTGAAGCCGCGGGCGTCAAGATCGAGCACGAGATCGACGGCCGGAGTATCCTGCCAATTCTGACGGGCAACAGCCAGCGTGAGGAGGATCGCATCCTGTTCTGGGTCCGTCGCGAGGGTGGAAATCGCTACGGTGGCCGGGCCTACTATGCTGCCCGGCAAGGCGATTTCAAGCTCCTGCAGAACAGCCCCTTCGAGCCGCTCGAACTCTATAATCTTAAGGACGACCCGAAGGAGGAGAAACCGCTCGATAGAAAGCATCCGATGTACGGCAAGCTCTTCACGGCCCTGCAAAACCACATCACAAAGTCCGGCGCCGTCCCCTGGCAGAAGTATCCGGTCGATCTCGATAAGCCTCTGACCCACTGACTGAGGACGCGCGGCTATGAGGCTTGACACAAGGACTGCGTACAGCTACCCTCGTGCCCCATGGCTTCACTGTTCCTCACGAAACCCGTCGAGAGGCTGATCGCCGAAACCCAGGAGCGCCGGTGCTCGCTTCGAAGGGTGCTCGGACCCGTCGATCTGATCGCGCTGGGCATCGGCGCAACGATTGGCGCAGGCATCTTTGCAACCATCGGCACCGCGGCGGCCGGCGATGCGGTCCGCCAAGGCGCGGGTCCCGCTCTGATCCTCTCATTCATCCTGACGGCGATCGTATGCGCCTTCACAGGACTGTGCTACGCGGAGTTGGCTTCGCTGGTCCCCGTGTCCGGTTCAGCCTATACATTCACGTACGCCACACTCGGCGAGCTGATAGCGTGGATCATCGGCTGGGACCTGATCCTCGAGTACGCCATCGGCAACGTCGCCGTCGCCATCTCCTGGGCCAATTACTTCAACACGCTCCTGTCGGGCTTCGGCCTCAACCTGCCCACTTGGCTGACCGTCGATTATCGCACGGCGGCCCAGAAGATGCCGGACGTCATCGCCGGCGCCCCGCACGTGTTCGGCGTGCCCATCGTGTTCAACCTGCTGGCCATCGGCATCGTGGCCGTTCTGTCCGTGCTCTTGGTCTGGGGCGTGCGCGAGTCCGCGCGGGCAACCGCCGTCATGGTGATCATCAAGCTCCTGGTGCTGGGACTCTTCTGCTTCGTCGGGATTCGCTTCATCAAACCCGAGAACTGGCAGCCCTTCGCGCCGAACGGGTTCGGCGGTATCGCGGCCGCGGCGGCCATTATCTTCTTCGCCTACATCGGGTTCGACGCGGTCTCGACCTGCGCCGAGGAAACACGCCGGCCCGGGCGAGACCTGCCCATCGGGATTCTCGGATCCCTGGTGGTCAGCACGCTCATCTACGTGGTGGTCGCGGTTGTCTTTACAGGCCTCGTGCCGTTCCCCGTTCTGCAAAGTCTCAACGCATCCGAGCAGGCGGAACCGCTGACGGTGGCCCTGCGTCACGTCGGCCGCTCCGATACGATCATTGGCCTCGTGGCCTTCGGCTCGGTCGTCGCACATACGGCCGTGCTGCTGGTCTTTCAGCTTGGCCAGGCGAGGATCTTCATGGCCATGGCCCGTGACGGATTGCTGCCGGCGTCGCTGGCCCGCGTCCATCCGCGATTCCGCACGCCGCACGTCGCGACGATCCTGACGGGCATCGGCGTAGGGGTTCTGGCCGGCGTCTCCAACATTGACGAGATGGTGGACCTCACGAACATCGGTACGCTCTCCGCATTCCTGCTCGTCTGTATCGGCGTCTCGATCCTGCGATTCAAGGCCCCGGACCGCCCGCGTCCCTTCCGCGTGCCGTTCGGTCCCATCCTGATCCCGACCCTCGGAGCCCTGTCGTGTGTAGGCATGATCTGTTATCTTCCGCCCACTTCCTGGGTCCGCTTCGCCGTCTGGCTGATCGTCGGGCTCGTGGTGTACGCCCTCTACGGCTACCGCCACTCCCGCCTTCGCGAGTCCCTCTCATCCAAGCCCGCCCCCTGCCCCGAAGGCCCCGCCGCTGTCGAATGAGCGTGACACGCGTTGCCCGCGCCCCCTATGATTGAGAGAACGGGCCGGCGGCTCCGTTGTCCGCCGGCCCGTGTGAGTGTGCCTTGTAGAGACGCAGAGTCTTACGTCTCTACTGATCGTCGTTAGATGCCGGCGGGTTCTCTTTCTCCCACTCGGCGATGAAGACCTTCACGTCCTCAATGTCCACCTTGCCATCGCCCCAGGGCATCGGGCCGATGTCACAGAGCGTCTTGCTCGTGCCCCAATCGTCGATCAGCATCACCAGATCCACGAGGTCCACCTTCTTGTCGGCGTTGAAGTCCACAACCGGGAGGATCGTCACCCCGCAGTAGTGCCAGGTGCCAGCGGGGTTCGTTGTGAAGTACAGGGTGGAACCGTCTCGGGAAATGAGCGTCCCAGTATCGAGGTCCGGTCCGTTGACGTTGGGTCCAAGGTTCTCGGGCGGCCCCCAAGGGGCAGACAGGCTGGCCCGTCTCGTCATCCATAGGTCGCCGCCGCCGCCATATCCACCCGGTCGGTCGGAGGCGAAGAAGAGCAATAGCGCGTCCGGAGAAAGGCATGGACCGACGTCCAGGTACGGACTGTTCACCACCGAGCCGAGATTGACCGCGTCGCCCCAGGGATCGTTCACTGTCGCACGTGTGCTGACGTACATATCGATACCGCCATATCCCCCCGGACGGTTCGAGTAGAAGTAGAGCTCAAGACCATCCGACGTTAAGTAGGGGTAAACATCCATGGAAGGACCGTTCACCTTCGGACCCAGATTCACCGGCTGGCCCCAGGGATCGTTCTTGGTCGCTCGGGTGGTCACGTAGAAATCCCAACTCCCGTACCCGCCGGAACGGTTGGAGTGAAAATAAAGTGTAAGTCCGTCGGTTGAGATGGATGGACCCCCTTCATCCTTTGCGGTATTAATGGCAGGGTCAAGATTCTCCAGCGGGCCCCAGTCCGCCTCTACCGACTTCCGTTTGAGCACCCACATATCCATCCCACCACGCCCCCCCGGGCGGTCCGTCTCGATGTACACCTCAAGCCCATCGGTGGAGTAGCAGTTGATAGCATCAGGCGGAATATCGATACCCGGAATGGCCGTCGTAAGGTCTACCGGCTTGCCGAACGCGAAATCAGCGTGTGCCGGCGGCGCATCCAGACCTGACAAAAGACAAAGCCCAAGCAGTGACATCGACAACATTGGCATTTGAAATGTCTTCATGTTACACCTTCCCTTCTGCCCAAAGGCAATACACAGAACTTGCATGCCGCTGTCCCGCCCTCCGACAGAGAAGGCGAGTTGATATCCGAATGGACCATTGATCGCGCCCCTGAATCTCCTCGGCGTGGCGAACGGCAAATCCACGGGCAACCCTCCGCCAAGGACGGCGGACCATTGCCTCATGTCGGCGCGTGCCTTTTCCCGGTCACCGAGATAATCATGGTATTGCGCGCGGTTGGAATAGGCGTAGGCGTCCTGTGGGTCGGCCTCGATTCTGCGGGTATAGAAGGCCAGCATCTCGCGAAGGTACTCGGTAAGCGTCTGACCCGGCCCAAGGGCGGCAACGGTTGGCACGCATGGGTCAATGCCCGCGGCCCAAATCTCGTGGTACGGGGGCCCCAGGCAAAAGGCGAGGTCCGTTGCCGTGGGAGACCAGGAGGCACTTTGAATCTGGCCATCAAGGACTCTCAGAAGCGCCCTCCTGGCGAGATCATAGATCCACAGGCCGGTCTTCTGCCGCGTCGCGTTGCTGCCAGCCAGACAGACTTCGTTCCCTCTCGGAGACCAGGCGGTATTTGCCCAGGTCAGGAAAGGTACGGCGCACTCCGTGACGGGCATTTGCGTAGCCACGTCCGTGATTTTCAGCGATTCGTCTGCGAAGTACGCAACATACTGATTGTCCGGCGAGACCGAGGGCAGGGAATTCGAGCACTTCACGATCGGTTTCGGCGTCGAGCTGGGCGTCGCCAGAGCGACCGAACAGAGGGTGCCGTCCCCACGCGACAGATAGTAGATGTGCTCCGAGTCACTGCCCCACGAAGGCCAACTGCCTCGGGTCAAGCGCCGGGGTTCCGTGCCATCGGATCTCATGAGCCAGATCTCTTCGTCTGCCACCGGAGGTTGCTGGCTCCCGCGCTCAGCCGTGGCCAACTCCTCCAGGCGCAGGTTCTGGCGATCCCGGACGAAGGCGATGAACTTGCCATCCGGTGACCAACGGGGGTCCTTGCCAGGGACGATCAGCAGTTCGGTTTCTTTGGTAGCAGGATCGTAGATCGCCACGCCGCTGTAGCCCTGAACGCCCATGCTGAAGGCGAGCCTCTTTCCATCCGGCGACCAGCGAGCGCTGAATCCATCCGTGGTCAGACGCCGGCCCTTGGTCGAGAGCGCACGATAGTTCTCTTCGGCTTCCACCATCGGCAGAAAGGCGGCGCCCGCAGGCGCGCGGTCCGCGGGGTGCCAGGATCGACCGGCGGCCAGAGCGTCGAACACGTACTTCATTGACCAATACTGAAATTCGTTGCGGGCTGTGGGGGTGCGGCGAACGATCTCGCCAAATGCCGTATCGGCCTTCTCGTAGTCGCCCAGGGCCGTGAGAGCGCCGAAGATGTGGTACTGAAGGACGGGGTGGTCAGGCGAGAGCTTCAGGCCCTCCCGGGCCTCCGCAATGACACGCTCGTACTCGCCCATCCGCAGGAGTGTCTCAGAGCGAGCCGTCGATAGATCGACATAGGCCAGACTATCCTTCGGCGTCAGTGTCAGCGCGATGTCGTAGTCCGCCACCGCTTCCTGATAGCGTCCCAACTCCCGCCATGCTACCGCGTGCAGAGAATAGCCCAGTGGATCACGCTGTCGCAAGACGGTCATCACCAGCGCGTCATCCTTCATCGTCTCGTGTTTCCGCGAGGCATAGTACGTAAAGGCCCGAAGTCTGCGGGATTCATAGTGACTTGGATCAAGCCGCAAAGCCTGGTCCAGTGAAACAAGCTGTTCCTTGACCGTGATGGCGGTCATGGCGCGCAGGAAGTAGGCCTCGGCGGTCTCCGGCAGCAGAGTCTCGGCCTGCCGGCGATGCTCCTCAATCTCTTTGAGCTTGTCCGCATTGGGCGATCCACTTTCCCAGAGAATGCGGGCCAGAAGCGAGTGGGCCGCCCCGGCGACCTCGGGCCGTTCCCTGAGCAGACTCTCCAGCACAGTCATAGCCTCTTTGGAGCGACGGTTGTCCACGAGAATGCCGGCTTGGAGAAGCTGGGCCTCCGGGCCAACGTGCCTGCTGTCGAGGATGGGTTTGATCGTCTCAAGAGCGGCTTCTCGCTCGGCCCTGGCATACTGTTCGCGGGCCTGGGACAGAATGCCCCGATGGCGGAACCCCTCGGCCTCGGCCAGTTGCAGCCGGTCCCGATTCCACATCGAAAGGATGACGGCCGCAGCACCAGCGACACTGACCATCGCCAGCGCTGCAACAACCTGGGAGCGATGTCTGCACAGGAACTTGTGCAGACGATATGTCACGCCGGGGCCTCTGGCAACGACCGGCTCGTGTTCGAGATGCCGCAGGATGTCTGAGGCCAAGCCGTTGGGTGTCTCGTACCGGCGGGCGCGGTCCTTCTCCAGGGACTTCATCACGATCCAGTCCAGATCGCCGCGGACCTCTCGTAGCATGGGCGTCCCGCCCATGGATTCCGGAACACACGGGCAAGATGCCCGTGCTACGTGAGCTGTCTTGATCCGGGTGGAGGGCTTCACCGGCTCTTGTTCGCGAATGATGCGTTGCATCTCGATGTAGCCGGCCTTACGGAGTTCTTCTTCGCTGAAGGGGGTCGTCCCTGTGAGAAGTTCATAGAGCAGGACGCCGAGGGAGTAGATGTCCGTACGGGTGTCAATGTCCAGATCGCTTAGCTCCGCCTGTTCGGGGCTCATGTAGGCCGGGGTGCCGATGATGTGAGCGTAGCGGGTAAAGAGCGTCTTTTCCGTCAGCCGCTGGTTGGTGGCCTTGGCAATGCCGAAGTCGATGACCTTGGGGACGGGCTTGCCGTCATGGTGCGTGACCATGACGTTCGAGGG
>Ga0214473_10001198_pt1 | contig 35118 bp, 31 predicted proteins | sample RVTome_7_FD_203509 | JGI IMG/M metagenome (GOLD analysis project Ga0214473, IMG submission 203509) | Soil microbial communities from uranium-contaminated site in the Upper Colorado River Basin, Wyoming, United States - RVT98D197 | ecosystem: Environmental > Terrestrial > Soil > Contaminated >... | reverse complement strand
ACTTCCAACCCAACGCCGCTCTGAGCCGCGGCCAAGTCACCAAGATCCTCGTCACTTGGCGTGGCGATCAGATCGCAAGCGACCCGGCAGTTGCGGCCCCCGCGCCCTTCACCGACTTGGACCCGACCTATCAGGCATACATCGATACCGCCTACGCGAAGGGCTGGATAGGCGGGTACCCCGATGGGACTTTCCGCCCGAATACTTTCCTCACCAGAGAGCAGATGGCCATCGTGACGGTCCGAAGCCTCGGGCTAGAAACGACGGCTCTCGCCCTCACCGGCGCGCAGGTCTCCGCCACCCTCAGACCATTCCTCGATGAGGTCGCGGTCACGACGACAGCGCGGCCTTACGTGGCCTTTGCGGTCATACGCGGACTCATCGCAGGCGATACCGGCCGCTTGAATCCACTGGCTCTCATGACTCGGGCGCAATTCGCCCTGGTCCTGTCGCGGGCGGACGGCCTGGAGGCGGCCCTCGCCGCCGGTACCACGAGCCTGGGAACGGCCGGCTCTGTCCCGGCGGGCGCGGCCTCCTCCGGCGACGCCGCCGCGACCGCTCCCACCCTCAGCCCGGAAGAGCAGAGACTGGCAGACTTCATGGACAGGTACTTGTTCCAACCCCGCAACAGCCCGGTGACCGGCGCGATGGTGCTGCAAAATGCCGATTGGTATGGCATCCCGCCGCTGTCGCAATTGGTGATCATGAGCGCGGAGACCTCGCTGGGAGACCCTCAGCTCGGCGGAACCCTGGCCAGGCGGAACAACTTCGGCTGCATGCGCTACCACGGAGCCGACACCGCCTGGGGCCTGCTCTCCAACGGACGCATCTGGGTCGCGGGCAAGGATTGGTACTCGTTCGCCACCCCGCAGCTCGGCATGGCAGCCTGGGGCCGCTATCTCAAGCTGGGAGTAAACGGCTTCTACCTGCCCGTCCTCGCGGCCGCCGACCCCGATTGGGAAAGGTTCGCCGCCGTCTACTACGGACGGGGAGTGTCGGGATTCACCAGCTACGTTAACCGCCTCAACACCATCGAGAACCGGTTTCGGGCGATGGCCGCCGAGCAGGGAGTTAGTTTCTAAGTACCCGCCCAGCCTGAGTCCCGAGGCCGTCTTGCGCAGACCAAGACCGGCGCGGGGTTGGTAAGCACAGCGGCGCGCCAACCCCGCGCTTCTTCGCGAGGTCGCGCCCGGTAGAGCGCGGGTGGCGGCCCCCGGAGCGGCGGCCCCCGGAGGAGCGGCCGCGCCCGCTCGGCCGCGAGACCGGCCCGGCAGGGGGCCTCGCGGGCCGAGCGGCCTCACAGGCTGCGCCGAGGCCACGGCGGCGCCTCTAGCCCAGATGCTCCTCGTCGCCGGTGACGAAGTAGCGCACCCGCTCGCCCAGGTTGACGGCATGGTCGCCGATGCGCTCGAAATACCGTCCAACCAACGCCAGGCGCAGAGCCGGGCCCAGACTCTCTTGACCCTTCAGCTCCACCAGCTTCTCGATGAGCCGAGCGTGGAGGTCGTCGATCTTGTCGTCCTGCAGAGCGATGTCGGCCGCGAGACGTTCGTCTTTGGCCGCCCAGGCGTCGATAGCCGCGCCCATGAGCCGGCCGGCCGCTTGCCCCAGCTCCGAGACGAGCAGGCGCACCTCTTTGAGGGCCGGCTGGCGGAAGTCCTCGCCCTGGGACAGCTTGGCGATGTTGTAGGCCAAGTCGCCTGCCCGCTCCAAATCGTTGACCACGCGGAGAATGGCAACGATCAGGCGCAGGTCGCCGGCGACCGGCGCCTGCTGGGCGAGAAGCGCCAAGGAACGCTTCTCGATGTCCATGAAGACGTCGTCGATGGCTTCGTCACCATCGCGTACTCTCTGGGCCAGCTCTTGGTCGCCCTCCATGAGGGCGGTCGTCACCATCTGGGTGCTCTGCTCCACCAGTGCGCCCATGCGAACGATCTCTTGATCGAGGCTCTCTAATTCTCTGTGAAACGCGTCTCGCATTGGTCAACCATTCCTTCTGGGTCCACTTATCCGAAGCGACCCGAGACGTAGTCCTCCGTACGCTTATCCCGAGGTCTGGTGAAGATCTGGCTGGTTTCGCCGAACTCCACCAGTATTCCCCAGCGGGCCGAGGTCGCCTCATCCACCTCAGTGTAGAGGAAAGCGGTCTCGTCCGAGACCCGGGCGGCCTGTTGCATGTTGTGAGTGACGATGACGATCGAATAGTCCTGTTTGAGCTCCTGCATGAGGTCCTCGATGCGCACCGTCGCGATGGGGTCCAGGGCAGAGGCCGGTTCGTCCATGAGGATCACGTCCGGCTCCACCGCGATCGCTCGAGCGATGCACAGCCGCTGTTGCTGGCCGCCGGAGAGATCGAGGGCACTCTTCTTCAACTGGTTCTTCACCTCGTCCCACAGAGCCGCCCGCCGCAGGGAGCGCTCCACCAATTCGTCCATGTCGCCTTTGTAGCCGTTGATCTTGGCCCCGAAGGCGACGTTCTCGTAGATAGACTTGGGGAAGGGATTCGGCCGCTGGAACACCATGCCGATGTGGCGACGCACCACCACGGGATCGACCCCGGGGGCGTAGATGTTCTCGCCGTGGTAGAGCACTTCGCCGGAGACCCGGGCGCTGGGGATGAGTTCGTTCATGCGGTTGAAGCAGCGGATAAGGGTGCTCTTTCCGCAACCCGACGGACCGATGATGGCGGTGATGCGCCGCGGACGGATGTCCATGGTCACGTCTTTGAGGGCGAGATTCTTGCCATAGTGCATGTTGAGATCGTGCACGGCGAACACCGGCTGCTCGCCGTCCGCTCCCCGCGGCACAGGCTGGGGAATGGTCTGGGACGTGGTCGGGAGCGCGAGCGGAGGCGCGAGCTGGGGCGCAGTCTTGTGGATGTCGACGTTCATCGAGAGATACGGCTCCTTGAGGCCACTACCCGGGCCATTATGGTGAACACAAGCACTATGAGAAGCAGTTCGAGTGCGCCCGCCCAGGCCCGGGCCTGACCCGCGGCGAATGGGTTGCGCGCCCCGTCGAAGATCGCAAGCGGTAGCGCCTGGATAGGCGCGCCCCACAACTTCGCCGTCAACTGGATGGAGCCAAGCGCGGTGAGCAGAAGAGGCGCGGTCTCCCCAGCGGCGCGGGCGACCGCCAGCATGACGCCCGTGGTGATACCGGGAGCGGCGGAGGGCAGGATGACTCGCAGAACAGTCTGCCACTTGGCCGCGCCGAGGGCATAGCTGGCATCCTTCAGCTCATGGGGGACGAGCTTGAGCATCTCCTCAGTGGAGCGCACCACGATGGGCATCATGATGATCATGAGCGAGGCAGCGCCCATCAGCGCGCCGAATCCGAACTGGACCACCAGGGCCGTGTAGACGAATAGGCCGACGAAGATGGAGGGCACTCCGGTCATCACGTCGGAGAAGAAGCGGATGAGTTTTGCCAGCCAGTTGCCCTTACCGTATTCCACCAAGTAGACGGCGCCCAGGATCCCCAGCGGCACCGACACCAACGTGGCCAGACCGACCATGATGGCCGTCCCGATCAAGCCGTTCAGGAACCCACCGCCCGTGCGGCGGAGGCTAAAGGGCTGGGAGCTGGTGAGGAACTCCCAATCCATGGTTTGGATGCCCTTGCTGGTGATCTGATACAGGATCATGGCCACAGGGATCAGGGTCAGTACCACGGCGAGCACGATGAGCGTCGCGTTCCGGCGGTTGCGCCAGACCCGGCGTCGCGCCGGCCGGCAATCGCGCAGCGATACGCCCGGCGCCCAACACCTGCCGGACCACCGGCCGCCAGCGTGCCCGGCTTGGGTATCCGGCGCCGAAGCGCCGCCATCCAGCGGAGGCAAGTCCTCGGCCCAGCTCATATGCGGTTGAACCGCCACACGATGGCGCGGGCGGCCATGTTGATGATGACGGTCATAACGAACAGCACCACACCGATACCCACGAGAGCTCGGATGTGCTCCCCTGTCGCCTCTGGGAACGTGTTCGCGATAACGGCGGCCATCGTGTAACCCGGGCGTACGATCGACGGATCGACCTTGGCTGCCGAGCCCACCAGCAGCGCCACGGCGATGGTCTCTCCGAGGGCCCGGCCGAGCCCGAGCATAGTCGCCCCCACGATCCCTGCCCTGCCTCTCGGGAGCACAACCTGCCTGACCATCTCCCACCTGGTCGCTCCGAGCGCGTACGCTGCATGGCGATCGGCCGTCGGGACCGTGCTGAAGACCTCCCGGGTGAGCGAGCTGATGATCGGGGTGATCATGATCGCGAGGATGACGCCCGCGCCAAAATAGGAGAGGCCGGACGCAGGTCCTTTGAAGATCGGCATGAAGCCCAGATACTCGGCCAGGAAGTCGGCTGACGGCTGGAGGAACAGGGGGAGAAGAACGAACACTCCCCACAACCCGTAGATGACGCTCGGTACCGCGGCCAGAAGATCTACGGCGTAGCCGATGGGAGTCCGTAGCCGTTTCGGCGCGTATTCGGTGAGAAAGAGAGCGACACCCACGCTCAGCGGGACGGCGATGATCAAGGCGATCACTGAGGTGATGATCGTGCCGTAGATGAATGCCAACGTGCCGAAGCGACCCGCGGACGGCTGCCAGTCGCTGCTGGTGATGAACGATATCCCTTGGGATCTGAACACAGGCAGCGCCGTGCCTGTGGTGGAGATGACCATGTAGGCAAGTACGAGGAGAACCAAGACCCCGCAGAGGCCGGCGAGAATGGCGAACAGGGAGTCGGCCCTACGGCCGACTCCCTTTCGCTGCCAGAGACGCGCGGCGACCGTCTCGGCGGAGCTGCCGGGGAGGGAGACCCCGGCAGGCGGGCTAGAAGGACCCGATCGCATTCACTTTGGCGAGAGCCAGAGCCTTGAGTTCAGCCGGGAGGGGAGCATAGCCGAGCTCTTGGGCGACCGCGGTACCGTCGTTGAGGGACCAAGTGAGCCAGGCCTTGAGGGCCTCAGCTTTCGCCGGGTCTTTCATCTTGTCGTAGGCCAGGATCCAGGTGGCGCCCACTATGGGGTAGGCCTGGGCACCGGCACTATCACTGAGCGAGAAGCGCAGGTCTTCGGGGAAGCTTACCCCCTCCGCCGCGGCCGAGGTCGACTCGAGGCTGGGAGTGATGAAGTTGCCGGCCTTATTCTTGAGCGAGGCCATGGTCAGTTTGGATTCGATGGCGTAGGAAAGCTCTACGTAGCCGGCACTTCCAGTCTGCTGCTGGATGACGGCTGCCACGCCGTCGTTACCCTGGCCACCGACGCCGGCGGGCCATTGAACCTCTTTGCCCTGGCCGACCTTGTCCTTCCACGAGGTGGAGACTGCGGCCAGGTAGCCGGTGAAGATATTCGTGGTGCCGGAAGAATCCGAACGGTGGACGACTTGGATGTCTTTGTCGGGCAAGGTGAGGCCCGGGTTGAGAGCGGCGATCTTGGGATCGTTCCACTTCGTGACTTCGCCCAGGAAGACGGCCGCTACCATATCGGAGTCGAGTTTCAGCTCGGGAACCTCGGGAAGGTTGTAGGCCAGGACGACCGCGCCGAACACCGTGGGGATATGCAGGACTTTGGCGCCGCTGGCGGCTTCAGCCGCGGCGATCTCTTCATCTTTCATCGGGGCGTCGGAGGCACCAAAATCGACCGTCAGCTTGGTGAACTGCTCGATACCGCCGCCGGAGCCGATCCCCTGGTAGTTGATCTTGAGACCGGGGCTGGTGGTCTGGAATTCGCCGATCCATTCGATATAGAGCGGTTTGGGGAAGGTGGCGCCGGCTCCGTTGAGACTGGCGCTGAGAGCGCCGCCGGTGGTGCCGGTACCGCCGGTGGTGCCGGTAGTGCCGGTGCCGCCGCCCGCGCTGGGCAGGCTTCCGCCGCCGCAGCCGGCGGCCACGACACCGACTACCGCAACCGTAAGGAGCGCTCCCGCCAGGACGGCAACCAGGCGTTTGCGCATGTTCTTCAAGATCATCCCTGTCTTCCTCAATGTCTTCACTTCACTCCTTCGTCTTCTTGGCTGCTTCTTCTTTGCTTCCTAACAAATCGCGATTCTCGTCCCGGAGGCTAACAGGGGCTGTCCCGCCGCGTGTTAACATTCGGTTACCGGGAGGTTAATTGTCCCGGGCACACGCCGCTGCCTACTCGACTGCTCCACGGAGGTCCAGGTGGCCGACACCGAGAAGAAGCGCATCCTTCTGGTGGAGGATGACCCCACCATTTCCGATCTGGTCGCCTACAACCTGCGCCGGGCCGGCTATGAGGTTCTGCAGGAGCACAACGGAAGAGCCGGCCTGCAGGCCGCTCTTTCCCATGGCGTCGATCTCGTGCTCATGGATCTCATGCTCCCCGGGTTGGACGGAATGACCGTTACGAAGGAGATCGTCCGGCGCAAGCCGAGCCTGCCGGTGATCATGCTGACGGCTCGTAGCGAACGGGAGACCGTGCTGGAGGGCTTCGAGTTGGGCGCCGACGACTACATCACCAAACCGTTCGACCTGGATGTTCTGCTTGCCCGCATACAGGCGCGCCTACGGCGCGCCCCAACGGGCATCGCCGTCGCTCCCGGTGCCGCCGACGGCGGCACCGTCGGCACGGGCGACATGGTGCTCGATCGGGACGCTCACGTTATCCGCACGGCGCGTAGAGAGGTGGCGCTCAACCCCAAGGAATACGATTTGCTCGAGCTGCTCGTGTCTCGCCCCGGCCATCTCTTTCCCCGCGAGGAAATCGTGGAGAGGGTCTGGCAGCATCGCTACCTCCCGGCATCGCGCAGCCTGGACGTCCACGTGCGCCGCCTGCGGGCCAAGTTGGAGCAGGCAGAGGCAGAGGTCTCGTTGCAGACTGTGCGCGGCGTGGGCTACCGTTTGACTCCCCGCTGATGCGACCCTGCCGGACAGGTGGCTGCTGATGCGCCTTCGCTTCAAACTCCCGCTGGCCTTTGCCCTCACCACTCTTGTGTTCGCCGGGATCGTGGCGCTGACGGCGGCCTTGGTGCTGCGCGGCGTCTATCTCCAGCAGCTAGAGGACGACATGTCCTCGCAGATCCGCCAGTTCGCCGCCGTTCTCGATGAGGAGACCCGCCAATCCCTGGACGTGAGCCAGGCCCACCTCCAAACCCTCACGAATGAGGCCGGAGACGCGGGCGGACTCCGCCTTACCCTCATCGCCCCCGACGGTACTGTGTTGGCCGACTCCGAAGCGGACCCGGCCACACTCGACAACCACGCCGGCCGGCCGGAAGTGGCCCAAGCGCTTGCGGGCCGCGAAGGACGGGCTCGGCGACTGTCGGCTACTCTGGGCCGGCAGGAAGTGTACGTTGCCATTCCTCTCCCGGCCGGCGTGGCCGCCTGGTCGCAGGGGGCGCTGCGCGCCGCCCTGCCGGCCAGCAGTATCGACGCGATGCTCGCCGCCTCGTGGCGTGTGCCTCTGATCGTGTGGGCGATTCTTCTCGTGCCCACTCTTATCGTCTCGTACTTCCTCACCCGGTCCATCACCACGCCCGTGGAGCGGCTGCGTCACATGACCAAACAGGTGGCCTCGGGTGACCTGACGCACCGCACGAGCGTCCGGAGAAACGACGAACTGGGAGAGCTCGCCGACTCGCTCAACACGATGGCCTCGGAACTCGAAAGCCGGGTCGACCAACTTGCCGGGGAGGAAGAGCGGTCGACTCAAGTCCTCACCGCCATGAGCGACGGCGTGATTGTCCTTGACGACGAGGGCCGATTCGTCCGCGGCAACCCAGCCGCCGGGCGTATCCTGGGAGTCGCGCTCGACGGCATCGAAGGCAGTCCCCTCGTGCTGACGGCGCGCGCCTTTCCAGCCCGTGCGCTCGCCCAGAAGGCTCAGCAAGCGGGACGAACTATCACCGAGGTGCTGGAGTTGCCCGGTCACAGGTATCTCGCCGTGGAAGTCGTCCCCCTCCAAGCCTCCAAGGCGCAGCGGGGACAAGTGCTTTTCGTCATACGGGATGAGACCGCTCGCCTTGCCACCGAACGGATGCGCCGCGATTTCGCGACCAACGTCTCGCATGAGCTCAAGACCCCTCTGGCCGGTCTCTCCCTGCTGGCCGACACTTTGAAACACGCCGTTCGGGAGAACCCGGAGCAGGCAGATGTGTTCGTGGACCGGCTTTCCGCCGAGATCGGACGGCTGACCGAATTGACCAACGACCTCCTCGCGCTCTCGCGAATCGAGGAAGAAGAAGCCTCCCCCGCGGCCGAATTCACGGCGATCGACCTTGCCCGTCTGGCAGTGGAGACGGCTGGAGAGCTCGAACCTCAGGCCGTGGCAAAGGATCAGCAGCTCTCCCTGGAGGCAGGGGAAGAGGCGATGGTGATGGGAGACGAGGTGGCCCTACGCACCCTGATCCGCAACCTGCTCGACAATGCCGTCCGCTACACCGAACCAGGCGGACACATCGCACTTGCGCTTCGAACCGAGGATGCCGCCGAGGGAGGACGCTGGGTAGTGCTCACGGTCAGCGACGATGGGGTGGGGATCCCTCTTACCGAACAGAAGAGGATCTTCGAGCGTTTCTACCGGGTCGATAAGGCGAGATCGCGCGAAACCGGCGGGACCGGTCTTGGTCTGAGCATCGTGCGCCACGCAGCCGAGTGGCATGGCGGCCGGGTGGAGGTGGCGAGCACGGTGGGATTGGGCTCGACCTTCACAGTGCGCATCCCGGCCGCGTAGGCCGGCGACGAGCCTGGCGGCCATCGACCCCCTTCCCTCCTAACCTACCGAGCGCGGGGGAGTAGTTCACGCTCTTTGAGCAAGAGCAAGAGGCGTCGGGAACGTCGACATACTGCCCACGTGGGCCCAGTCCCCCACCTCACCGAGAGGCGAACGAGACCAGCGGCTAGTTCAGTCCGCCACAGCTGGTATTGTTGTGGAGACCGAGGGCTGCTGCTTTTGTGGAGTCATGCGGACTGAGTATTGGTTGTTGGGCTGCACTAACGTGATGTCTTCGTGGGCCAACTAGAGGGTCCACCGACAGGGGGCAGCAACATGAAACGTGTACTGGGCTGGAAGCCCAGTCTCTTGACTTCCTTCTCTCTTCTCGGCGCTTTCATTACCGTGGTCATTGCCATCGTCTTCGCGCTGAGTATCGAACATCAGCTGGAACAACACGCCCTCCGGCAGGAGGCCGAGAGCGCAGCTGACCAAGTCGCTCTCATCCTGAGCCCAAACCTGAGTCCGGCGGATCTATCCGCTCCCTTGGACCTCCCCCGTTATACACAGATTGACACGCTGGTCCGCAGATACATTCTGCTTGAGCACATCGTCCGCGTAAAGATCTGGAACAAGGACGGACTGCTGCTCTATTCGGACGAGAAGAGCCTGGCAGGCCAACAGTTCCCCGTGTCCGACGAACTTGAGAAAGCGCTAAAGGGGGAGATTGCCACTGAAGTATCCAACCTCGACAAGACGGAGAACGTGTCGGAAAGGGTCCTCTACAAGCGGCTGCTCGAGGTATACGTGCCGATTCGGCTGGCCGACTCAAATGAGATCGTGGGCGTGTATGAGATCTACCATAATCTCGCCGTTCTCGATCCGGCCATCGCCGCGACACGGCGCTTTGTCTGGATCATCGTCGGGTTGGGTTTCCTGGTTCTCTACGGCTCATTATTCACGTTGGTGCGCAACGCGTCGCGTGCACTCGTTCGCCGAAACAAAGAGAACAACCTTCTTTATCAACAGGAACAAACCCGCCGCGCCGAACTTGCCGCTCTCTACGAGCTCTCCCGTGCCCTGGCCGACGCCCACGATTTCGACACCATACTAGCCCTCGTCACCCGTCATGCGGTTGAAACTGTACGCGTGACATTCTCTCGCGTGGCTCTCTTTGAAGGCGACGAGTTTGTCATTCGCGCCGCATATCCCATTCGAATTCTGGATCACAACTTGAAAGTGGGGGAGCGAGACGCGCTTGGCTCTAACCAGTTCTATCAGCGTATTCTGGAACAAAGCACACCTACCATGGTCTCTTCCGATAGCCCCGATCTCTCGAGTGACCAACGGGACACGCTCTTTCTCGGCATCGCCAATACTCTGTGTCTAGTGCCCTTGCGTGCCGGCAAACGCGCCCTCGGCCTCCTGATGTTTGGAGAGGCGCGTAGCGAGGAACGCGAGCCATTCTTCCCGGATAAGATCAGACTTGCCCGCAGCATCGGCGAGCAGGCCGCCAGTGCGCTCTACCGCGTTGAGCTCTTCGTGCAACTCGAAGAGTCTTACCTGGAAACCGTCCTCGCCCTGGCCAACACTGTGGACGCGAAAGACAACTACACCGCAGACCACGCACAACGCCTGGCAATAATGGCACTCATGATTGGCAGCGATATGGGGATGACGGAATACGAGCTGGAGGGTCTACGCTACGGTGCCATCTTGCATGACATAGGCAAGATCGGAGTTCCGGATGCCGTCCTGCAAAAGCCATCTCGCCTGGACCCAGCCGAATGGGCGCAAATGAGTGAGCATCCATCCATCGGCGAGCAAATTCTGGCACCCGTGCCACACCTGGCCAGTGCTGCGCGTATCGTGCGCCATCACCATGAGCGCTACGACGGCAAAGGTTACCCCGACGGGCTTGTGGGCGAAGCGATCCCCCTCGGGGCACGTATCCTCGCGGTTGTGGACTCGTACAGCGCTATTACCGACAGACGCGCATACAAGGAGGCAGGTTCGGATGCAGAGGCGCTGTCGGAATTGCGGAAGCACGCCGGGACGCAGTTTGACCCATGTGTCGTGGAGATGTTCCTGGCAAGGAGCAGTGAACTGGAGATTATTCCGTAACGGTCGGGGCCGGGGACAGGGTCGAGCTCGGTGCTGTTGTAGGTGCCACCAAGGCAGCCGCCGAAATCAGGTCGATGATCGACGTAGGGGTGAGAGGGTACTTCGGGCCCCCGAGGAGTCGACCACGTTCACCTCAGGCGTTTTCCGCCGGCACAACGAGAATCCATCCGCGCCTTAGCGCCGCGCGAAGCCGAGCAATGCCCCCTGTGGTGTTGCGCGCGGAGCATTGGTCACTTGGAGTATGCTCCTGCCATCGGCGGCTACCGTCGTGTTCGCACAACCCCCTTCGCCAGCGGACTGGTAGTTAACCCGCACGCGGTCGGGCCGTAGCCTTGCACCCGTCTCGTCGACGGCCTCTAAGTCGCTCCAGCGCACCGTGACGGAGGGGGCGTCGCAATCGGCAAACACCTCTGACCAGACAATGGGGCGGGCGAGGCGGTCGCAATCGACGAACAGGTCGCGGATCGACGATACGCCGCCGGAGACCACGTCGGTCACCTCCGCCCGCCACGCGCCCGGCGGGTCGGGGGAGCGGAAGATCCGCAGGCGATACGGGCGGTTCGCTTTCCATGGGTAGGCGAGCGTATGGGGGTCGTCGGCAAACCCCGGCAGATTCGAGATCGACCCGGGCAGGACCCCGCCTCCCTCCGCCTGCGAGGCGTAACCCCCCCAGTTAACCGCGGTGCCACCCGGGTAGCGCCGGTTCCATTGCAAGCCGGTGTGCGCTCCCCCCGCCTCGCGAGCGCCGGAAAGAAGGTCCACCTGCATGGCCCAGAAGTAGAGGGCCGGAACGGCGGGCGGGACAAGCACCTCGAGCGTCGCGGACACCTCGACCAGGCGCGGCGACGGCGCCCCTCGCGCCGCGGGCAGCTCCCAGAGAAGGTGGAACGAGGAGGCGCCGTTGCCCGAGCGGGGCGGGCCCGCCACCCGCGGCCCGCCCCCCGTCACCGCGGAAGCAAGAGCGCGCAGTCTGTCGGATAAGCGAGACATGGACTACGCGGCAGGCCGGCCGCTCTCGGTGCTACGATGGGCGTGGGAGGCCCCGAGCGGGATCGAGGGCCTCAACACCATTCGATCGGCTACGGAGGTATCGATGGGCGTGACGCGCAAGTTCACCATCCTCCACTCCAACGACATGCACGGGGATTTCCTCGCCGAGCAGGAGGCGGGCGGCGGCGATCTCATCGGTGGGCTGCCGCTGCTCTCCGGCTACATCAACAGAGTACGCGCCGAGGAAGAAAATGTCCTCTACGTCATTTCCGGCGACATGGTGCAGGGATCGATCATTGACTCCGACTTCAAGGGCACCTCCACCATGCAGATCATGAACTACCTGGCCCCCGACGTGGTGGCCCTCGGAAACCACGAGGTCGACTACGGCCTGCCTCACCTGTTGTTCTTGGAGAAGATCGCCAACTTCCCCATCGTCAACGCCAACCTCTACATCAAGCCCTTCGAGAAGCGGATGATGCGTCCCTACCACATCATCGCCAAAGCCGGGTTCGAGATCCTCTTCACCGGCATCCTCACCGAGAAGGTCATGGACGCCATAAGGCTCGACGAGCTGATCGGCACCTTCGTGACCCTGGAGGAGGCCGGCGCGGAGGTGGGTAAGATCTGCGATGCCTTCAAGAACGACGACATCGACCTGACCATCGTCCTCACGCACATCGGCTTTGAGTCCGACAAGGAGTTGGCGGCGATGCTCCAGCCCGAATGGGGCGTGGATATGATCATCGGCGGGCACAGCCACACCCTGCTCTCGCAGCCCGAGAACATCAACGGCATTCTCATCGCGCAGGCCGGCACCGGCACCAATCAGATCGGGCGTTTCGACATTGTGGTGGACGACGACACCAATTCAATCGTGGAATCGAAGTGGCAGTTGATCCCCATCGACGAGCACATCGCCGAGCCCGACCTGCGCATGGCCGAGTTCATCGAGTCGTTCAAGTCGGTGGTCGACCGCAAGTACAGCGTGATCATCACCAAGTTCGCGGAGATGCTCACCCATCCCAAGCGGGAGGAGGAGAGCACGCTGGGCGATCTGCTGGCCGACGCCCTAGCCGAAGGCACCCGGAGCGACGTGGTGCTGCTGGGCGCCGGGTCTGTGCGCGTGCGGGAAATGGGGCCGGCCGTGAGCCTCATGGACTTCATCTCCTGCTTCCCCTACGACGACTCGCTGACACGGTACACGGTTAGCGGGACGACGCTCAAGAAGGCGTTTACTCACTGGATGCGTCCGGAGAACCGGGACGGGGAGGGCGAGTGCTATCAGGTGAACTCCGCCGTGCGCGCCGTCTACTCAGACGGCGCCCGGGCGCTACAGTCTCTGGAGGTCGAAGGCAAGCCGGTGGACGATGTCGCAACGTACAGTCTGCTCCTCCAGGGCTACCACGCCAAGAACGCGAAGCCATACCTCGACCTGGAGCCGGCCGAACTGACCGCGGCGGGCTCGAGCAAGGTGGCGGCGACCTCGGCCCAGACGGTGCTCAAGGAATGGCTGATCGCGCACCAGAATGTGAGCAGCAAGATCCAGGGCCGCCTGGTCTACCAGGACTAGCCGGCCGGCGGGCGCCCGGGCGGACGCTCCGGCCGGCGCCCCGATTCAGTCGAGTCGCACCAGCATGGCCTTGGCGAAACCGCCGTGGGCCCGGCCGATCGATCGGACCAGGTGCAGCATGAGGACGATCACCAGCACACCGGCGATCACCAGCAGCGGCAGAGACCACACGGGGAACTGATACCAGCCATCACCTATGTCGACGTAGGAATGCCCCGTGGCCACCTGCACAAAGGGCAAGACCACCAGCCACAATCCGCCGGCGAGGCCTGTCACGCTCAGGGTGAAGTACGCTATGCCCAACGGGAGCAGCAAGATCATGTAGAGCATGGCGGTCCACGTGCGCCGGTCTTTCATCCAGAAGCGGATGCGGTCTCCGAGACCGGTCCCCCGAGGCTCGGAGCGCGACCGTCTGGGCATGCGTATCCCCAGCAGCTTCTCGACAATTCGCCCCTCGGCGAGCGAGAGAGCCCGCACCACGGCGAGGAAGCCGAGGAAGAAGGGGATACCGATGATAAGAATGAGGAAACCGCCGCTCACCGAGATACCGGTCACCACAATGGTGAAGAACACAGTCCCCGTGACCAGGGATAGGAGCAGGTACGCCAGCGCCAGATACGTGCCCGTGTCGACGACCACTCCGAAGAACCTCCGCCATAGTCCCGGCCTGGCAAGCGGAGAGGCGGGCTGGAGCTCAACGGCGGGTCGAACGCCGACCGCAGGCTCAGCAGTGGACTGAAGCCCGACGGCAGGCGCCTCGTCGGCCCCCCTATAGGCGGCGGCGACTTCTAGCGGCGAGCCATAGCGCCCGATTGCGGCCTCGAATTCCCCCGCTATCTCCATCGGCCGGTCCTTGAACCGCTCCGTAATAGATGCCAGCTCGGAACGAAGATGTTCCTCAGCGTCATAGAGAGCGTCCTGGACCAAGGCAGGATCGGCTCCTTCCAATGCGCCCCGCAGCTCGCGAAGATAAGTGTCGATGTCCCTAGCCAAGATGTCCCTCCAGTACCCCGTCGATGAAGTCGCGCGTCCCCACCCAAGTGCTCTTCCACACGGCGAGCGCTTGGTGACCCGGATCGGTGATGCGGTAGTAGCGCCTCGGTGGACCGGACACCGAGGGCTCCACGTGGCTGGAAAGAAGTCCGCTCGCCTCCAAAGAGCGGAGGACCGGGTAAAGGGTTCCCTGCTTGATCTGCAGCCCTTCGCCCGAGACTGCCTCTAACTCTTTGGCTATCTGGTAGCCGTAGACGGGCCCACTCGTACCCGCCACCAACGTGAGCAGCACGAGCGACACGGTTCCCGCGTTCAGCTCCTTTTGGAACTTGCGAACGCTGGCGGCGATTACCTCAGCCTGGTGTGTCGTATCGGAATCCATGGGATCCTCGACCGCCTCCCCCCTCGGTAGTTTGCGTGGCGTTTACTACATACTTCTTAGTAGTATACACTTTATACTAGTGGCGGGGATCGTGTCAAGGTCTTCATCTCCTCCGCTGCGCGACCGCTTACAATAGGGTCGGACGGATCGGGTATGCCTAGCAGGAGGGTGGATTCTTGAGCGCGAGCCGAAGCGCGGCGCGAAACGCGAGACGCATGGGGCGACGGGCGGGCCGACCGGCAGGACGCCGCGGCTCTTCGACGGTGGCCGGAGCGTTGCTCTTCGCAGTGGGCCTGATCGGCTTCCTGGGGATCATCACGGCTGAAGCCCTCTACCCCGGGTACAGCACGTCAGCCAACGAGATCAGCGACCTGGGCGCCACCCAGCCTCCGCAGAGCCTCGTGGTCCAGCCCTCAGCGACCATCTTTAACACCACGGTGATGGCCTGCGGAGTGTTGGTCATCCTGGGCGCGTTCTTCCTGTACGGTTCGTTTAGGAGCCGCGCGGTGGCCGTATCGATGGGACTTTTCGGAGTAGGCGTGCTCGGAGTGGGTGTCTTCCCGGGCAACTACGGCAACCTACACGCGGGCTTCGCTCTTCTCGCCTTCATCGTGGGAGCGGTGGCGGCGATCCTTGCCTACAAAGTGGAGACTGCCCCCTTCCGTTATTTTTCGGTGGCGTTGGGAGCGGTCTCCCTGGTCGTGGTGGCGCTGTATTTCATCCTTGGAGACTCGAGCCCGTTCGCGGGTCTAGGATCGGGGGGGATGGAGCGCTGGGTCGCCTACCCCATCCTCCTCTGGGTCACGGGTTTCGGGGGTTATCTTCTGGGCAGCCGCTAGGAGGCCCCCCCTAAGCGATGAGAAGATCCTCCACCGGATACCGCCACTTGGGCTTGGGCTGGTCGGCCGGGTAGCCGATGGCGCACAGGAGGGTTGGCACGAGATTCGCCGGCAGTGCCAAGATGCGGCTGTATTCCTCGGGGATGAAATGCGTCATCGGGCAGGAATCGAGACCGAGCGCCTTCGCTCCCAGGATGGCGTAGGTAGCGGCGATATAGACCTGGCAACTGGTCCACGCCCGTAGATCCTCGGGCGGCATACCGGCCATCTCGCCGGCTATGCCCATTACGATGTCCCAGATCTTGTCGGGGATGCCGCGGGCCTTCATGGCCCGACTGAGCTTCTCGCTCAAGCCGGCGAAGTCGGTATCGGTGCAGAAGACCAGCAGGTGAGAACAGGTCTCGATCTGCGGCTCGGCGAAGGTCGCCACCGAGAGCAGCGCCTTGGTAGCCGCGTCGGCGACCATCTTGATCTTCCATGGTTGGATGTTGAGGCCGGATGGAGCCCACCTCACCAGTTCGAGTAGCTCGGCGACCTTCGCGTCAGGAACGGGGCGGCCGTCGAAGAGCTTAGTCGCGTACCGCTGCTTGATGATCTCCTGGAATTCCACGTGATGTCTTCCTTTCGCGACGCCTACGTTGCCGATGGTCCTATCGATGGTCCCGCCGGCATCAGGCTACCACGGACACGGTCTCGTCGGCGATCAGCCGCTCCTCGTCCGTCGGCACCACCAAGACCCGTACCCTCGACCCTTTCGCGTTGATGCCGCCCTCCATTCCCCGCACCCGCGCGTTTGACTCCGCGTCCAGTTCGATTCCCAGGAAAGACAGGCCCGCGCAGGCCGCGGCGCGGATCTCGGGGCTGTTTTCTCCCACCCCGGCGGTGAACACCAAGGCGTCCAGACCCCCCATGGCTGCCGCAAACGCGCCCACGTACTTCTTGACCCGGTACGAATAGAGATCGAGGGCCAGCTGACACCGCGCGTCACCCGTCACCGCGTTCGCGAGCACATCGCGCATGTCGTTACTGACGCCGGACACGCCAAGAACGCCGCTCTCCTTGTTGAGGATGCGGTCGACGTCGCCGGCCGAAAGCCCCAGTTCCCGCATCATGAACAGGAGGACGCCGGGATCGAGGTCCCCTCCTCTGGTGCCCATCACCAGACCCTCGAGCGGCGTGAGGCCCATGCTGGTGTCGACGGACTTCCCCCGGTCGACGGCGGTGATGCTCGCCCCGTTTCCCAGGTGGGCGATCACCACCTTAAGCTCCGATAGCCGGCCACCGAGCAAGACGTTCGTTCTCTGGCTGACGGACTGGAAGGAGATGCCGTGGAAGCCGTATCGTCGCACCCCGTGGTCGCGGTAGTAGCCATACGGCAGCGCATATACATGCGCCCGCGCCGGGATGGTGGCGTGAAAAGCGGTGTCGAATACGGCTACTTGGGGGGTGTCGGGCAGGATGCGGATGGCTTCGCGTATGCCCACGAGAATCGGCGGGTTGTGCAAAGGGGCCAAGGGAGCGCACTCTTCGATCTTCGCGATGACCTCGGCGGTCAACAGAGCGGGGGCGCTGAAAAAGCTCCCCCCATGCACGACGCGGTGACCGACCGCCGCCACCTCAGACACGTCTTTCACCACCCCCGTCTGCGGATCGAGGAGTGATTCCAGGATGAGTTCGAGCCCGCGGCCGTGTGTGGGGATGGCCGTCTGCAGGCTCTGCTTCAAGTCTCCCGTCTGGGCGTCGATCTGGGCCCCGTCCTCGCCAATGCGGCTGACCAACCCCCGGGCCGGCGCCGCGTGGGTGGCGGCGTCATGCAACTGGTACTTGATCGAGGAGCTGCCGCAATTCAGAACAAGGACTTTCACCGTCTTCGCGCTCCTGGCTCTCGTTGCCCAATCGCGCTCAGAGTCGCTTGAGTCCCTGGGCATGGACGCTCGCCATGGTGGCGACGCCGACGATATCGGCCACCGACGAGCCTCGAGACAGGTCGCTGACCGTCTTGGCGAATCCCTGCAGGAACGGTCCGAAAGCGTCCGCTTTCGCGAACCTCTGGACGCACTTGTAGGCGATGTTGCCGGCGTTCAGATCGGGGAAGATGAGGATATTGGCCCGCCCGGCGACGGGGCTGCCGCCCGGCACCTTGCGGGCCGCCACGGCCGGCACTATCGCCGCGTCGACCTGGAACTCGCCGTCGATCAGGAGGTCGGGGTCTCGATCCTTCGCCATCTGCAAGGCGGCCAAGACTCTGTCGACCGACTCGTGGTCGCCGCTGCCCTTGGTGGAGAAGGAAAGCAGGGCGATCCGCGGCTCCCACTCCAGCAGAGCCCGGACGGTGTGGGCGGTGGCTAGGGCGATGTCGGCCAGCTCGCCGGCATCGGGCGCCACCGCCACCCCGCAATCGGCGAACACGATCAGTTCGCCTTGCGGACCGTCGAAGCCGGGCACCCGCATCAAGAAGAGACTGGATGGCGTCGTGAAGCCTTCTTGCATCCCGATGAACGTCATGCTGGCCAGGATGACCTCTTGGGTCGCGCGCTCGATCCCGGCGACGAGCGCATCGGCTCGGTCCGCGGCCACGAGAAATGACCCGATGTTGAGGGGGGAGCGGAGTTTTCGTTCTGCTCCCTTGAGGGAGATCTCGGGAAGCAGAGCGTGGCACTCTTGAGCCAGCTCTACATGTACATCCGCATCGCTGATATCGACGATTTCGATGCCTTCAAGGCTGAGACCGAACCGGCCGGCGATCCCGGCCAGCTCCTCCGGGTCGCCCAACAAAATGGGCTGAGCCAGTCCCTCGTCGAGGACCTGACGGGCCGCCCGGATGATGTTCTCCTCGCCCGACTCGGGGAACACGATCCGCTGCGGCAAGATGCGCGCCCTCTCTCGCAACGTGGCCATGAAGTCAGTTGCCATGCTGTACCTCCCCGACGAGCGCGGCGACCGCGATCGCGTAGTCCGTGTCGTATGACAAGGAAAGCAAGACCCGGGAGACTCCGCGGGAACTCGCCATGGTCGCCAGCGGACCGCTCAGGTTCACCATCGGCTGCCTCTCCTCGCTATCGACGATCTCGATGTCCCTCCAAGATCCGAGCGAATCCGCCAAGATCCCAAAGCACTTGAAGACCGCTTCTTTGCCGGCGAAGACCTTGGCGTAGTAGCTGCCGGGGTCGGGCCGAGATTCACCCAGGCGCGTTTCGGCTTCGGTAAAGGTCCTGCGCATGAACGACGGCGAGTCAAGACACCGGCGGATCCGGTCGATCAGCAGAATGTCGGTGCCCACTCCGGCGAACAACTCTATCCAAACCCCCTGGTCGGCAAACTCCCCGTTTCACCTACCCTTTCACCTACCGGTATACGTAGTCTCCGGCGCGATATTTGGGCGGGACCACCGGGATCTGCAGGTAGGAGTCGTACTGACCGCCGGTATGGACCACATGACTACCCTCGTTATCGGTGTCCCAGGAGAACGGCTCGAACCAGCCCTCGCGGATGTAGTAGCCGGCGATCTGGAGACGGAGCTGCTGGCCCTTGTGCCAGATCCTGCTGAGAGGGTAGAAGGGTACCTCGACCAGCACGATCTCGCCGGGCTTCAGTCTCTGCTCCACCCGGTGCGATTGCACCGGTTGGTAGTCGGTGGATTCATCGGGATCGAGCGCCCGGTGAGACACGCGCAGCCGGCCCCAGGCGCCGGGGTGGGCCTCGCCCAGAACGGTCGTTGGCAGCCACTCCCCCTTCTCGTCGAGCTTCATGACGGTGAGGAACAGGTCCATCTCATCGTGTCCATCGGCCTCCACCCAGAGGTGCGCCTTCAAGAAGCCGGTGAGCTCCGTGTCCTCGTTGAAGGTGATGTCGAACGTGGTCAGCCCTTCGTTGGCATCGTAGGAAGCTTTGGACACGGCCGCCGCCGGCTCCAGGGACAGGGCTTTGTGGGCCGCGTCCAGGTACAGCTTCTTGTACTCGGTGCGGGCCAGAGGGAACTCTTTCTCGGGGCGATTCACCTGGTAGTCGTAGTCGTAGGCGTCCATGACCTCGAAACGGATCCGCGGAGTCAGTTCCCAGCCGTTGCGGATGCCCTTCAGATAGCGGTCGAAGAACCGCTTGAGATCCTCCTGGTTCCACCAGGCGTAGGTGTCCGGCCACTCAAACTCTCGGTGTATCCGCAGCCATTTCTTGGGGGAACGGATCTTGCGGAAGCCGGTAACGGCGCCGCGCAGGTGCAGATGGCTCCAGCCGCCGGTGACATACGCGGGGATCTTGATCTTCTCGAACCGGGGGATCTTCGATTCCCAATAACCGTTTATGAGCGGGTATTCCTTGAACATCTCCACGAAGTCTTCGATGTAGGCGGGTCCGCTCTGGTTGCCCATGACGAAGTTGACGAATCCGGGGCAGGGGATACCGTTTTCGCTCAAGAACTCCCGGTAGAGATCGGCGGTCCCTTCCCAGGGAGCGATGCAGGCGAGATGAGGCGGCTGCTCGGCCGCTATGTACCATTGGCACATCGCCAGTCCGGAGTTGCCGAACATGCCGACCTTGCCGTTGGACCACACCTGGCCGGCCACCCACTCGACGACGTCGGCTCCGTCCCGGCCGTCTTGCTCGCCCCAGACAACGAGGTTTCCCTCCGAGTGGCCCGCGCCCCGGGAGTCGACGTTGATGACGGCGTAACCCTGCTTACACCAATACGCCGGATCCGGCCCTTCGAACCGCGCCATCCGAGACACGGTCTCGGGCGGGACGCCGAACACCTGCCAGGTCTTGGGGCTGTCACCCGGCCGCTTGCCGAAGAAACACCAACCGAGGATGGCCGGGAGGTTCGCCACCCCCTCCGGACCGTCCGGACGGTAGATGTCGAGATAGATGGTCACCCCGTCGCGCAGCTTGACCGGGATGTCTTGGTCAACACGGATGCCGTCTTCGACGTAGGTGCGTTGATTGAGAGGGGGATGAAAACCCAGCCCATCGAGGTTCTGCTCTGCTGGATCCACCGGCGGAGGAGACGGCCTGTAAATGACCTCGATCTCCTCGTCTCCGAACTTCTCGAGAATCCTGATTCTTCCACCGTCTGTCACGACGCTACCTCCCGGGCAGTGACTGATCTCTGTCCGATACGCTACGACTCGTACAGTTGGACAATGTAGTCGATCGCTTCCCCGATGGTCTTCTTGCGGCGGAACTCCATGAAGGGGATCTCCAGCTCGAACTCGTCCTCGAGGGCGCTGATAATCCTCACGAAGTTGACCGACTTGGCGCCGAGATCGGCGATCAACTCGGCGTTGTCGGTCAGCTCCTCCGCCGGCTTGTTCATCGTGGCCGCTATGGCCGAGTACACGGTCGAACGTACCTGATCCTTGAAACTGGGCATTCCTATCTCCTCCTAGCGCATACGTGCGCGCACTTCCGCTGCCCGCGCGCTCTCGTTGTCAGCAGTCCCAGAAGCCTGGTCCTTTGTAGTCGAGGACCGTCTGGCCGACCTCGATCGCCCTGGGCGAGGCCGTAGCATAGAGCCCCTTTCGGCTGATCCAGCAGGAGCCCGCCTTCTTTAGGCTGACGAGCGTTTCTACACACTTGATGGCGTTGCCGTACACGTCCGCGACCGGCACTCCATCTACGTCCGTAACACCGCGCGGGTACTCCGCCTCGGCTCCCGACGCGGTGCGCAGGGCGGAAGACAAGAGCCCGCACCCAGGGATGATCACTTCAGCCCCTTCGGCGATCAACTCCCGGGCGACCGTCTTAAAGATCTCGATCGCCTGCCGCGCATCGACCATCGCCTTTTCCTGCTCGCTCCCCGGTTCGAAGGTGCAACGGACGCCGGCACAGCGTTCCCTGAACCCGTACTTGACGATGTTCTCTTCCGTATCGTGGATGGTGTACGGCGAGATCGTGACGACGCCGAATTTTCGTCCCATCATCGCGGCGAGGACCATGGACGATTCCCCAAAACCTACCACGGGGATGTCTACAGCCTGCCGGACATCCCAGAGCATCGGATCGTGGAAGCAGGCGACAAGGGCGCCGTCGAATCCGTCTCGCTCGGCTTGGACGACGGCGTGAAAGATCTCACCGGCTGCCAGATGGTGGAGATAGCTGTACATCTCACCTTCCAAGCCCGCCACTCCCCGTCTTGGAAAGCGGAAAACTAACTCAGTGTCCGGCTGTTTCACCAGGTCGAAGCTCTTGCGCCATCGCTCGACCGCTACGGCCTTAAAGAACCGACCATCCTCACTGTCTTCTTCGCCGGCCGCGACATTCGCCACGAGGATTCTCATCTCAGGAACCTCCGAACTGCCCGGTTTCGCCTATTCTTGAGTAAAGAAACTCCCTTGAGGGAGGGGTCTTGAATACTAGCACGGCCTCATGCTCGGCAAGCCGCCATGAGCCAGGGGTTGGGGGGCAGAGCTTCAGGAGTGATACGATTCCTATGTGGGTAGATCACAGCCGTCCCTGCTGAGCGTGGCCGTCGACTCTCGGAGAAGCTCATGGAAACGACACCGCCGCAAGATCCTTTGGCCAGCGGGCGAGCGCGCCGTCGCCGCGCCGAACAGGTGCAGAGGCGCCGCATTATCCTGGGCGCCTGTGTGTTGGGCTTGGTCGTGCTGATCGTGGCTCTTGCCGTCGGCTTGTCGGGAGGTGAGGACTCAGCCGTCAGCACCACGTCCACCCAGTCCACGGCGACCAGCCTCGTCGCCGCGACCTACACCGCCGACCTGACAGGTGCCGACTCGGTACCGGCGGTGAAGACCGCCGCCACGGGGTCGCTCACCCTCACCTACGACCCGGACGCTCCCGCCTTCACCTACGTCCTCGACATCAAGGGCTTGACCAATCCCAGTATGGCCACCATATACGAAGGAGCGGCGGGCAGCGCAGGCGCAGCCGTCCTCACCCTGTTCGCCGGCCCGGCTAAGGAAGGCGTCTACTCCGGTGAACTGGCTAAAGGTACGGTTAAGGAAACAGACCTGACCGGCACCCTCGCCGGTAAGACCATCGGCGACCTCATGGCTCTGATCGAGGCCGGCGGCGCGTACGTCAGCGTGGGCAATACCTCCCACCCGGTAGACGCCATTCGCGGACAGATCAGGTAGATCCTCTCTTCCGTTCCTCCTGCATGCGCCGGCGCGCGCGGCGCGTGACGCGGATGAAGCTGGCAAAGTGCCTCCACGGCTTGATGTGGCTCGTCTCTTCGCCGTAGATCGTCTTGATTGGCACCCATGCCAGCCTGTAGCCGCGGCCCACGCAAATGGCGATCTCATCCACTTCGAAGGCGAAGCCGTCCTCGGGGCTCGCGAGCGCCGCTTCAGCCAGACGCCGGCTGCACAGACGATAGCCTGACTGGTTGTCGGGCACCTTCTCGCCCAGCGCCCAGGAGAAGAGCCCGCGGCTGACGCTATTCGTGAACCAGCGGATAGGCGGCATGCGCAGGTAGTCCCGAGCGCCGATGACGAGATCGGCGCCGCTATTCGCCCGCGCTTCCAGGAACGCGGGAGCCTCGGCCGGGTCGTGCTGCCCGTCGCCGTCGAGGGTGAGAATGGCTTCCCAATGCTCCGTGGGCGCCGGAGCCTCCGCGTCCAGCGCCATGCGGAAGCCGGCCTTGAGCGCCGCACCCTTGCCGCGATTGGGCTCAAGGCGCAGCACGTGGGCGCCGGCGCCCCGCGCCACCTCCGCCGTGCCGTCGCTGGAGCCGTCATCCACGACGAGCACCGGCAGGCCCAGGCGGATCAACTCCTCGACCACGGCGGCCACCCGGGGCGCCTCATTGTGGGCCGGTACCACAGCAAGCACGGAGGGATCGCCGGTCATCTCCACCTCCACCCGGAGCCGGCCTACGTCCCCCGCACCTGGCGCGGCGCCTGCCGCGGCGGCCGCGTGGCCCGAGCGTGTTTCGGGGGCCGCGCGGGCCGATCCTGCCGCCGTGCCCGTCGCAGCGCCAGCAGCACCGCCGCCAGGGCCTCGTCCCGTTCCAGCTCCAACTCCGCCAGGGTCTTGCCGTCGACCTCCACCTCCAGCCCCGAGGCCAGCACTTCGGCGGTATCGGCGGGGAACGAGGTCCACGTGGCCAGGTCGCGCAGCATCCCTTCTTTGACAGCCGTGAGATGGGACACGTGTCCGCGGATACCCGCCTTCCCCCCGCCCAGATGGTAGACGAGGTGCGGCCCCATCACCGCCCAGCGCAGACCGGGGCCGTAGCAGATGGCCCTGTCCACATCCTCCACGGTAGCCACGCCCGAACGGACCAGCTCGATGGCCTCCCGCCAGAGCGCCGCCGACATGCGGTTCGCGATGTAACCGGGGAGGTCGCGGCTCACCAGCACCGGTTCCTTGCCAACGCCAAGATAGAATTGTCGGGCCCGGTCCAGCGTTGCCCCATCCGTCAGTTCACCCGGCGCCAGCTCGACCAGAGGGACAAGATGCGGAGGATTGTACGGATGGGCGGCCAGTGTCCTCCCGGGCAGACGAGCATCCCGCTGGATCTCGGTGATGGAGAGCCCGGAGGAGCCGGTGGCGATCAGAGCGTCGTCCGGCGCAGCGCGGCTGATCGCAGCGAATACTTCGCGCTTGAGAGCCGTATCTTCACTGACGCATTCCTGCACCAGCGTGACGCCGGCGACCGCTCTCTCCAGGGTTTCGGCCGCTTCCAACCGGGCGACGCCGCGCTCCGCCGGCTCGGGGTCGACCAGCTCTTTGCCGACCAGGAACCGCGCCGCGGCGGCCGCACGCTCCAGCGCCGCCGCCGCGGCCCCAGGGCGGACGTCATACAGCCGCGTCGTCCACCCGTAGGCCGCAAACAGGCCGGCCCAGCTCGCTCCCGTGTTGCCCGCCCCGACGACCGCGACCGTGTCGGCAGTGGAGGCCATCCCGCTTATCTCGTCCACGCGCTTCTCCTCCGTCGCGCTCCCCGCGCCTATTCTATCTTGTGCCGGCGCGCAACCTCGTGGGACGGGAAGCATGGATGATATCCTGGCCGCATTCGGCGCAACGCTCTCGAAGAGCGAGGAACATCTCATGGATAGTACCAAGTTCGACATGCCGCGGACCGACCAACCCCAGCTCCAGGCCTCCGACATCACCGACCTGCGCACGGCGCTCGACTTTCTCGCCGTGATCCCGGGGCAGTTGGTGTCGACGAAGGTGGAGGTGGACCCTTATCTGGAGCTGGCCGGCGTTTACCGGCGGGTAGGGTCGGGTACGCCCACGGCGCCGCCCACCCAGATCGGCCCGGCCATGCTTTTCGAGAACGTTAAGGGCTACGACATGTCCGTGGTGGCCGGTATCCTGGCCAGTCGCGAGCGCACCGCCCTTCTCCTGGGGAGCTCCAAGGAGCGCCTGGCCTTCGACCTTCTCGCCGCTCTCGACCGGCCGGTGCCCCCGGTGGTCGTCCCCGCCGCCAAGGCTCCTTGTCAGGAAGTGGTCATCAAGCCGCCGTTCGACATGCGCGCCGTCATCCCGGCGATAATAAACACCAAGAAGGACACCGGGGTCTTCCTCAACATGCCCCTGCTCCGCGGCGAAGACCCCGAGACGGGTATCTCCGACGTCACCATCCACCGCATGTGCATCCACGGGCCCGACAGCATGAGCGTGAGCTTCACCCCGGGCCGGCACATCGACGCCTTTCGCCTTAAGGCCGAAGCGCTGGGCCGGTCCTTGCCCGTTTCCGTCAGCATCGGTCTTGATCCCGCCATCTACGTAGCCACCTCGTTCGAAGCTCCCGCGACGCCCCTGGGTTTCGACGAGCTCACCATCGCCGGGGGCCTACGGAATCGCCCGGTTGAGCTGGTCGACTGCCTGACCCAGCCCACCAAAGCCATAGCCCGGGCTGAGATCATCCTGGAGGGCGAATTCCGACCCGGCGAGTACGCCGACGAGGACGCTTTGACGGGCAGCGGGTGGGCCATGCCCGAGTTTCCCGGCTATGTCGGGAGTGCGCAACCCCACCTGCCCGTGCTGCACGTGACCGCTATCACCCACCGGATCGACCCCATCTTTCAGATCCTGGTGGGTCCCGGTGAGGAGCACGTGACCCTGACCGGCTTGCCCACCGAGGCCAGCATCTACCGGCTCGTCGAAGACGCCATGCCCGGTTTCCTGCAGAACGTCTACTGCCACCCCGGGGGGGGCGGCAAGTACCTGGCCATCTTGCAGGTCAAGAAACGCAGGCTTAGCGACGAGGGCCGCCAGCGCCAGGCAGCGCTGGTCGCGTTCACAGCGTTCTCGGAATTGAAGCACGCGATCCTTGTGGACGAGGACGTCGATCTCTACGACTCCGGCGACGTCATCTGGGCCATGACCACCCGCTACCAGGGCGACGTGAGCACCATCTTCATACCGGGTGTGCGCTGCCACACGCTCGACCCATCGGCCACGCCCGAGTTCAACTCCATGCTGCGCGATAGCGGGATCTCCTGCAAGGCCATTTTCGACTGCACCGCCCCGTTCGCTATGAAGGAGCGCTTCGAGAGGTCGCAGTTCGTCGATGTGGATCTGGAGAAGTACTTCTCGTAGAAAAGGCGGGCGTCAGCGCCGATCACAACCGGTCGGCGGAGCGTCATTCTGAAATGAGCTCTTGCGCAACAAGAGATGGTTGCTGACGAAGGAAAGCACCTTCTCGCCGCGCTGGTTTCGACCCTCATAGAGCATCCGCGCGATGCCCCGATCCGGCTTCGATCGGGACGGCTTGATCTCGAGAACTTCGACCTCGGTATGGAGGGTGTCTCCCGGGCGCACCGGCGCCGGCCAGCGCACCTCGTCGATCCCCGGCGAACCGATGCTGCAGTCGATGGTGATGCCGGTTTGGATGAACAGGCTGAAACAGATCACGAGGGTCTGGAAGCCGCTTGCGATCAGGCCTCCATAGGGTGACCGCGCGGCGGCGCTAACGTCCAGATGGAACGGCTGCGGGTCGTACTGAGTAGCAAAGTCGACGATGTTCGCTTCGGTGAAAGTGTAGCCCTGGGTGACGAAGCGTTCCCCGACCTGAAAATCGTCCAACCAGCGGCTTGAGTGCATTGACCCGTCTTCCCTTCTACTTCTGGGTTGCCCTGCCGTCGCGAGCGTATCGCCTGCAGCTAACCACTCGTTTCAGAAGCATACCTGACATCGGCCTCACGCTCGCTCCACGCGCCGCTGCCGCGCCGAGCGGGCCGGCGGGCGTCTGGAGCCCAACCAGCGGCGAGGGCGGGCGGATCTCACGTTCCTGGTGTCGCTAGCGGCCTAGACGGCCGTCCGGAGCGACCTGCCGGGGCCGCCTGGGCGCGCGGCCTGGCCGCCGGGCGCGCCTCCGCGGCGCCCAGCCCTGCGGCCACCAGCAGTTGACCTTACCCAGGCAGCTCACCACGGCGGGCAAAAGCGTCATCCTGATAAAGAGCGCATCCACGATGATGGCCAAAGCTATCCCCAGGCCAAGCATCTTTGTGGCTCCGATGTTCGTGAAGGCGAAGGCGCCGGTCACGATCACCACCAAGAGGGCGGCGCTGACGATTATGCGGCCCGTCTGGACGAGGCCGGTGGCGACACTCTGACGGTTATTGCCGGTCCTGAGCCAACATTCGTGTACGCGCGTAAGCATGAACACGGCGTAGTCCATAGTGATCCCGAACAGTGCGCACAACATGACCACCGGGATGATGGCGTCAACGGCGCCGGTCGACGTAAAGCGGAGGAACTTCTCAAAGGTGTGGCCCTGAAAGAGCAACACTATCCATCCATAGCTCATGGCGATGGTCAGAGCATTCACCGCCACAGCTATCACAGGCAGGATCAGGCTGCGCAGGAGAACGATGAAGACGATGAGGCTCGTGACCATCACCCAGGCGATCACCCAGGGGAACCAGTCGCTCAGCTCTTTGAAGAAGTCGTAGTCGTAGGCCGATTCCCCGGCCACGTGCACGTGATAGCCCGCGGGCAGACTCGAACCCATGAGCCGCTCCACCAGATCCTGGGACTGGGAAGAGGCTGGTGGGTCCTCCGATATCACCCGGTACAGCACGGCTCCTGGAGCCACGGACGCTTTGACCAACTGCTTGAATTGCTCCAGTTGAACGGCGGTGATCGTCGTCCCCGAATCGAGTGTGATCCCCTCAGCGGGCACCGTGAAGCCGTCGGGATTGTTCAGCAATTGCTGGAACTGCGCCCAGAGCGCCGCCAGGGCGGTGGGGTCGCCGAGACCGGTGAGGGTGAAGGGGCTCAGGACCGACGCCACCCCAGGCAGTCCGGTTACCTGCTGCCCGTACGCGAACAGGGCCGCTGCTCGGGCCATGTCGATGGTCTGATCGCCCTCCCAGGTGAGCAGCACCGAGATGGGGGAAAGGGCTTCGCGGTCGAACTCCCGGTCGAGAAGCTCGAGGCCCCGGCGTGATTCGGCCGCGGCAGGCAGGGTGCTGGCGGAGGTCATCTGGGTCTTCATGGTGACGATGGGAGAGGCCACCAGCGCGATCAACACGAGAGCGATGATGATGGAGACCCATGGTCGCCTGAGGACGAGGCGAGCCCAGCCGTTCCAGAACCGGCTGGCCTGCACGGCGCGTAGGGGGATCACCGGCACCGAGTTCACCCGTCGGCCTAACACCCCGAGGACGGCGGGCATGAACGTGACCGAGGCCGCCACCGAGAAAAACACCACCAAGGCGCCGCCGATGCCCAGAGAGCGCAGTCCGGGGGAGGGGAAGAACACCAGGCCAATGACGCCCACCATCACCGCAAGGCCACTGTAGAAGACCGACCGACCCGCGCGAGCGGTGGTGGTTATGACCGCCTCCTCGACGGATGACCCTTTGTGAAGCTCCTCGCGGAAGCGCGATACGGTGAAGAGCGCATAGTCGATGGCCACCGCCAATCCGAGAAGTGTGGCCGTGTTCATAGCGAAGATAGACATGCTGGTGGCCCGGCCAAGCAGGTACATCCCTCCCAGGGCCACCGTCACGGCCAGGCCCCCGGTGATGACCGGCAACGCTGCCGACACCAGACTGCCGAAGACAAAGATCAGCGCGATCAGGGCCACGGGGAGACCGTACAGCTCCACCTTCTGGAGATCCCTGAACGAGTACGTCGTGAGATCGGCGTTCACAGCCGGCTCGCCGGTCACGTACACCTGGAGCTCGGTGCCGTTGAGCGCCCCCCGGATCCGCTCCACCTCGTTCTGAATGGTCTGCAATGGAGCGGTGAAATTGAGCACCGCTACCGAGCTCTTGCCGTCTTTGGAGACAAGTTGAGCGCTGCTGGTATTGGCGTAGGTCTGGATACCTTGCAGATGTGGGATCTGGGCGGTTGACAGACCGTCGAGCGCCTTCTGCTCGGCCCCCTGGAACTCTTCGCTACGCGCGTCGAGCGTGCCGCTCCTGAACAGGATGAGGAGAGTAGTGGGGCCCTGCTGAAACTTCGTTTGGATGAGAGCGCCCGCCTGCTGGGCCGGCGCGTCGGGGTTGGAGAAACTCCCCTGCAGGACGTCGGCCAGCAGAGGAGTGGCCACGACGCTCACGCCGAAGAGCACGATCCAGACGGCGATCACGATCCATTTGAACCGGTAGGAGAATCTACCGATAGCTTCGAACACTGCTCGTACCTCGATCCAGCCGCGGTCCGTTCGGACCGGCGCGTTTCTCAGGCGCCGAGTGGCGCCATCAACAGTCGTACGTAACCCTCCAAAACCCGGCGCGGCGCGGCGGACACTTCGTCGGCGACCGCGGTCAGGTCTATCCCGCTGATCGAGACCAGACCGTGCACCAGGGCCCAGGTACCAAATGCCATCTCCGTTGCCGACAGACCGGAGGAGGAGAAGACCCCCTGCTCCAGCCCTTCGCGAAAGGTCTCGCCGAGCAACCGAGCTGCCCCGAGGCCGAGAGCCTGACCGCGCGAGGGCGGGAGATCTTGTGACGTGGCCAGTAGGATGCAACGAAGATCCATGGGGTTATCGCCGGCGAAGTCCATATAGGCGACCCCCAGCTCGATCACGCGCTGCTCGGGAGCCAGACCGGCGGGCACCCGCCGAAGATAGGCGTCCAGGCGCTCGAATGACTCATCGAAGAGCGAGGAGACAATCTCGTCGCGACTGGAAAAGTAGGTGTAGAGCGCGGCCGGGCTGAAATCCGCCCGCCGCGCCACCTGGCGCAGACTCAGCTCCTCGGGGCCCACTTCCAGAAGCAACTCCCGCGCGGCCGCCAAGATCTCAGCCCTCGTGGCAAGACGACGCCTATCGCGCCGGGAGGATCGAGGCTCGGTGTCCATCATCCGTTACTCCGAACGCCAGCCGTTTAGCAAAACGCTCAACGTTACTACGAACGTTGTTCGTCATGTATCTTACCCCTTTAGCGCTCCCAGCGCAAGTCGCCGAGGGCCGGGCTCCTCCTGCAGAAGGCTCTGCAGAGTCTGGACGAGACTACATCTGCAGGAGTATGGGAAAAACCATCCGGCGAGCGGATGTCGATACGCCCAGAGTCGTGTAAGCTCTCGGCGCCGATGAAACGATAATGAAGGACAGCCTAGTAAAGGGGTCATCGTGCACCGACGTTCTTTGATCATCATCGCCATCGTGGCCGTCCTCGCAGTGACGGGTGTGACAGTTGGTTTGGTCGCGACCCGCGCGCAAGGCGAGCCACACTTGGCTACCATCACCCCAGCCCAGCTGCTGGCCAACGTTGCCCAGCGCGCGGGTGACGTCGCCGCCGTGAGTGGCGACGTGAGCTGGAAGAACGACGTGCTCGGGCTGTCCATGCTCTCCTTCGGGGGGCAAGGCGGCGGCGACCTCACCGCGCTGCTCTCGAGTGGTTCCGGGCGCGTTTGGGTCCAGGACGGCAAGGCCAGATTCGAGATCCAGGGCGCGACGGGCGATACCACGATCGTGGGTGACTCCGCAAGCGTGTGGGTGTACGCATACGCAGGGAACACCGCCACAGAGTACACGCTTCCCGCCGGGTCGAGGGAGACCCAGGGCAGCGGGCAAAGCAGCACTACCCCATTCTCGCCTGCAGCCACCGCCGACCCGGTCGCGGCTATCGACGGGTTCATCCAGAAGCTCGCCCCCGATGCCACGCTTGCCATGAGCGATCCGGTGACCGTGGCAGGGCAAGGCTGCTATGTTCTGTCGTTGATCCCGAAGGCAACCAACACCGTCTTCGGCTCGGTACAGGTGGCCATCGACGGCACGACCTATCTGCCGCTAAAGCTCGACATCTACGCCAAAGGCGCCGTGAAACCGGTCTTCACGGTCGGATTCACAAGCGTCTCCTACTCCACCCTCGCGGATAGCATCTTCGCATTCACGCCGCCCCCGAACGCCACAGTCGAGCACAAGACGCTGACCCTCCCGGCCGCGATGGCGGGCGGATCCGGCACTGTTCCGGCCATCGGATCCGATGGCACGTCCGACCAGTCTTCGTCGACCGGCGAGCGAGCTCCGCTGACGCTGGCCGAAGCCGCCGCCAAGGCCGGCTTCACGCCGCTTGCCGCGCAGACCACCGATCCGGCGCTCGCCTTCGCCGGCGCATCCGCGATCCCAGCCCGGGAACTGGACCTGCAGTTATTGCTCGGCCAGCTACAGTCCGGCGCGCTCGGGTCGGTCGTCGCGGGCTCGGACATGCCCGACTCTGGCACGACCGGTTCGGACGCCGGCGCTCAGTCGTTGAACTCGCCCACCGTCACGCTGCCGCTGGGCCCGGTCACCATCGGTCCCACGGTTATCCAGCACTACGGTCAAGGCTTCGGGACGGTGGTGCTTATCGAGACCAAGGTTCCCGCCGAGGTCGCCTCTCAACTCGAGCAGACGCTGGCCGCCGTCCCGCTCCTCAGCCGGACGACCGCGGGCACCGTGACCATCTACCAGCTCAATACGGCGCTGGGTTCTGCCGCCCTCTGGGACAAAGGTGGGCTGCTGTTCGTAGCTGCAGGCTGTGTCTCCCAAACCGACCTCACGGGGTTTATCGCCAGTGTCCGCTGAACGGTTCGACACCGCGCTCGACGAGCGGCTGCCGCAGGGATGCGACGGCCGCCCCGTCGTCCTCTCCACTCACGGGCTTACCAAGGACTTCAAACGCCTGCGGGCTGTCGACAGTCTCGATATCTCGGTGTGCAGGGGCGACGTCTTTGGCTTCCTCGGGCCCAACGGCTGTGGCAAGACCACTACCATCCGTCTGATCTTCGGCCTGACCTATCCCACCCGCGGCTACGTTCAGGTGCTCGATCACAAGGTCCCCCACGATCGCCTCAAAGCACTACGCCACCTGGGCGGTTTCGTGGACGATCCTATGTTCTACGGCAACATGACCGCCCGCCGTAACCTGCGTCTGTTCGGCGAGATGAACGGTGCGGTCAGCGAAGAGCGCGTCTCCGAGGTTCTGGAGATGGTGGGCCTGGCCGAGCGGGGCAGATCCAAGGTGGGCAGCTATTCGCACGGCATGCGGCAGCGTCTCGGCATCGCGCTGGCGCTAATCCACAAGCCAGACGTCATCGTACTGGACGAGCCTACCAGCGGCCTCGATCCGCAGGGCATGAAGGACGTCCGGGAGCTCGTCCGCGAGCTCGGCAAGCAGGGAACGACAGTCTTCCTCTCCTCGCACCTGCTGCACGAGATCGAACTGGTGTGCAACAGGGCCGCCATCATGAGCAAGGGGCGCGTGATTGTGCAGGGTCCGGTGTCGGAACTTCATCCGGCGAGCCATGCCGTGAAGGTCCTCACGGGCGATCAGAGTCGAGCCTGGGAGATCATCGGGGGAATGGCTGCGACCGGGACGGTCCGGCAGGACGAGGAGTACATCGTGGTGGAGTCCGGCGACGGTTTCGTGCCTGAGATGGTGCGCCGTCTCGTTGCCGGCAACATTGACATACTGGCGGTTGTCCCCGCGATCGAGCAGGGGCTGGAGGACATGTTCCTCGAGCTCACGGCCGAAACGGAAACCCGCCCAGGCGCCGGGGCCCCTGCTGCCAGGCGGAGAGGACGGCGGAAATGAGCGCGATCCGGCGTGAATTCGTAAAGACCCTCTTCCAGAAGCGCACCTACATCGGCTGGGCGGGACTGTTCCTGGTGCCCTTCCTCATCACCCTGGCCTTCCGGTTCTCGAGCGGCGGCCCCCATGGTGGAGGCGGGCCCCCCGACACAGGGGAACAGATCTTCGAGCAGATCCGAACCAACGGCATGTGGGTGTCGCTGGCGGCGCTCCTCGCGCTCAGCACCTTCCTCCTGCCGCTTCTCTCCTCGATGTCGGGCAGCTACACCATCGCGGGAGAGGCCGAGACCCACACCCTGAGGACCATGCTGATGCAGCCCATCCGCCGGGGCACGTTCCTGATGGCGAAATGGTTCGTCGCCAACGCGTACGTGGCCATCGGCATGATAATCATGGGAGTGGCGGCCCTCATCGCCGGGGGCGCCGTCTTCGGCCTGCACCCCATCACCTTGTTTTCCAGCCAAACGATCGGGGTTGGACACGCCCTGGGATTGACTGTCGCGTCGTATGCCTTCGTGATGGTGGCCATGATCACCGTGGTGTCGCTCGCGGTTTTCTTCTCGACGCTCACTAACTCGAGCCTCACGGCCGTGGCCGCCGCTTTGGTGCTTGTGATCATAATGGAGGCCTTGGGGGCGTTCACCGTCTTCGATTTCCTCAAGCCATATCTCTTCACCAGCCACTTCGCCGCCTGGACCAACCTGTTCCGGTCGCCGGTCGTGTGGGGCCCCATCATCAAGGGGCTTATCAACTTCGCCGTGTGGATCGTAGGCATGACCGGTCTGGCGTATTTCAGGTTCCGGAAGAAGGACATCCTTTCGTAGGTGTCCGCGGCGCGGCCGGCAGGGATCGCGACTCGGCTAGGGCGGAAGCGTATCAGCCATGTCAGCGGCCCCAAGAGGCCAGGTTCCACAGTACCTGCGCCGCTTCGCCTCGGCTCGCCTTCTTGAACGGGTCCCAGGTCTTGCCATAGCCCACGAGCCCATCGACGAGACCGGCCCATTCGGCCCTGGTCAGGTACGGGGCGTAAACAGGATCGAACTCCCCCAGCACCCCCGGCCATCCGGTCAGCCCGGCCAACAGGTCCGGCCGATATTTCTCCGCCGCCCTCACGATAGCCGCCACGAGTTGCACGCGGGTCATCGACAAACCGACCGAACCCAGGATCTCGTCATCCGCAGGATTTGCTTCCGCCTCCGGAATCTCTAACGCCCTGGCCATCACCCCGACGAACTCGCCCCGAGTGATCTGCTCGTCGGGCCGATAGAGCCCCTCTCCCTCAGGATGGTCGGCATCCGCCATAGCCCCGAGGCCGAGCAGACCGGCGACCGCCGTCCGATAAGGGTGGGCCCCGGGGACGTCGGAGGGCACCGGCGCACCGGCCTCACCGGCCGGCTCTTTCCTCCCGAAAACCAGCATGTCCTCATAGGTCTTGCCACCGGCAAACCGGAGCTGCCCGATGCACACGTTTTCCCCGTCGGTCGAAAAATGCCCGCCGTCGGTTAGGAGGTTTGTGAGCCGGGTGATGATCCCGTTGGCGATGTCATATACGAACACGTGGTCGCCGCTGATGGTGGCCACGTTCGTGCCTCGCATACCTCTCCACACCAGTAGATCCCCTTTGAGCTGCAGCACGCCGACCTGGTAGCCGGGTGAGGGCACTCGCGTAGCTTTGCCGCTCGCGCGATCCAATAGGGTGATGAACGGACCGTCCTTGTCCCAGGAGGCCCAGGCGACCCTGCCTCCCTCGGCGGTGGTCCACTGAATCCCGTTCGGTTCGGCGGAGATCGGCACGTCGGCGTCGCTGGCCAGATCGTAGGCCCGCAGTTCCTGAGGCCCGCCGGTGATCATGTCGCCGCCAGCGCCCGGAACATAGTAGAGCGTGTCCCCATCCAGTGCATCGAATCGCGCCCCTTCCGTGCTCGGAACGCGAAGCTTCTCCTTCGTCGCCGGGTTGTAGCACCACAGCCCCGTGCTCGTCATGGAGACGATCCATTTGTCGCCCACAAAAAGTCCGTAGCCAACCCCATCGTCCCCGGCGGCTTCCTTCGAGTCTATGACCTTGGCAGAAGCGAGATCAATGATCACAGCGCTCGGATCCACCTGCCTTGTCGCGCCGGTCGCCAGATCGTAGACGAACCGAGCGGGGGCGACATTCTCCGTGGAGGTCTGGTAGGCGACATAAACCCCAGACAGCTGGGTGGACACGACGGGCAGATCGGTGGTCACGATCGTTTTGGTCTCGGCCGTTGCTATGTCGTAGAGTTGGATCTTGGCTCGCCCCGTTCCGGTGCCCTCAGCCCAGACAACTCGCCGGCCATCAACGCTCGGATTCACCCCAGCCGGGGGGTAGGGCTCAAGGGAGCCCGTTCTGAGAAAGCTGCTCTTAAACACCGACTTCCAACCGTCGATGGAGGAGCCCTGGGCGTCCGCGGCAGCGGGCGTAGATCCCTTCGTGGAGGCCTTGGAGGAGGCTGTGGAAGAGGTCGTAGGAGTGGTGCAGCTCGCGGAGCCAACACCGGGGGTGATTGTGATCTGGGACGTGGGCGGGATCGAGCCCCGATCGCAGCCCGAAGCAACCAACCCCGAGACCGTGAGACAAAGGATCCCCAT
>Ga0214473_10001196_pt1 | contig 35149 bp, 32 predicted proteins | sample RVTome_7_FD_203509 | JGI IMG/M metagenome (GOLD analysis project Ga0214473, IMG submission 203509) | Soil microbial communities from uranium-contaminated site in the Upper Colorado River Basin, Wyoming, United States - RVT98D197 | ecosystem: Environmental > Terrestrial > Soil > Contaminated >... | reverse complement strand
CGTACTTGCCCGACCAGGTCACGTCCACGTACCCGTGCAAATCTGTGTCCTGCGCCTGGGCCAAGCCTCCCAGGACCAACAACGCTACGACCGTCACCAAAATTCTCTCTTTCATAGTCATCTCCTTTATAGATCTCCTGATTAAACTTCCCATGCTTACACAACGCCCTTATCAATACTATTATGACGAATCCACCCACGCGCTGTTTGAAAAGTTTAGCGACATCTCACAACAAATCAAATAAAAAAATGCTTCGTACAATTTTTTTTTCGGCGGACTCTTGCCCCACAACGCTCGGGGGCGCGTGCGGGTTCCCCGGCCAATTAAACCTTCGACAGCCTTTCATACCCGGCGTATAATATCTCCCGATGGGTGAAACCGAGGGCGACAAAACTCTGTTTAGCAGGTCGGAGCAGGCCAACATAGATTCCGCTTCACCGCTGGCGGTTCGGATGAGGCCGAGGAAGCTCAGCGACTTTATCGGACAAAGGCATTTTCTTGGGCCCGATAAACTGCTGACGAGAATGCTCGAAGCCGACCGGCTCAGCAGCCTGATATTTTACGGCCCGCCCGGGGTCGGCAAGACCTCGCTGGCAGCCGTCATTGCCAATCACACCCGGGCCAGGTTCTACTATCTCAGCGCCCCGGCCGCCAGCGTCAAGGATATCCGCGAGATTATCGGGCAGGCCCGCGACAGGCTTGCCGCCGGCGGAGCACGGACCGTTCTTTTTGTGGATGAGATCCATCGTTTCAACCGCGCCCAGCAGGACGTTCTGCTGGATGATGTCGAAGCGGGCGTGTTGATTCTCATCGGGGCCACTACTGAGAATCCGTTCTTCTCGGTCAATTCGCCGCTGATATCTCGCAGCACGGTGTTTCATTTCGAGCCGCTCGAGAAGGAAGACATATTGCATTTGCTCAGGACCGCGATCAGTGATGCCGAACGAGGGCTGGGGAAATTGAACGTCGAGGCGGACCCGAAAGCTCTGGAATTTCTCGCTGTAATGAGTGACGGCGATGCGAGAAAGGCCCTGACCGCCCTGGAGGTGGCAGCGCTGTCGCAGATGGCTCGAAGGACCGAGGCGAGCCGCGAGGACGGCAGGGGACAGCCGCCGGCCGGGACGAAAATAAAATTTAATCTCGACGTTGCAAAGGAGTCGATACAACAGAAGACAATTGACTATGACGGCACAGGCGATACGCACTACGATTTAGCCAGCGCGCTGCAGAAGAGTATGCGCGGCTCCGACCCGGATGCGACGGTCTATTGGCTCGCCCGGATGTTGGCGGGCGGCGAAGACGTGCGTTTTATCGCCCGGCGGATTGCCGTCTGTGCGGCCGAAGACGTGGGCAACGCCGACCCGATGGCAACGGTGTTGGCGGCCGCGGCCGTTCAGATATCTGAGTTCGTCGGCCTGCCGGAAGCGCAGTTGCCGCTGGCGCAGGCCGCAGTGTATGTGGCCTGTGCGCCGAAGTCGAATGCCGCCGCCTCGGCGATTTGGCAGGCGATGGCCGATCTCAAGCAACAACCGACTCAACTGGTGCCGAAACATTTGAAGGATAGTCACTATCCGGCTGCGAAGAAGGCCGGTTTCGGAGTTGATTATAAGTATCCACATGACTATGAAGGCGGTTTCGTGCCGCAGGAGTACCTTCCGGCGGCGGCGAAGAAGAAATACTACAGACCGACGGAGCGCGGGTGTGAAAAAAATATGAAGCATTATTTACAAAAGCTGCAAACCTTGATAGAAAAGGGCGTACCTCTCGAGGACGGTCCCATAGAGAAGGATAGGTAAATGGACAAGGCTCAGTTGCGTCGCACGTTACTGAATCGCCTGCATGCTTTGCCCTCGGAGCAGAGGAGTGAAAGAAGCCGGAGAGCGTGTCAGAATCTGGTCTCGATAGAGCCGTTTCAAAGTGCATCGACGGTGATGATGTTTGTATCCCTTCCGCACGAGGTGGATACATCCGAGGCGATACTGCACGCCTGGCAGCTCGGCAAAGTTGTTGCGGTACCGAAGATTTCATGGGAACAAAGGCACATGATACCCGTACAGATTAACTCGCTTGAAACAGGTTTTTCGACCAGCGAGTTCGGGCTTCGCAATCCCATTGCCGGCGTTCCCGTACCGTTTGAAGACATCGATCTGGTTGTTACACCAGCCCTGGGATTCGACAAGAAAGGCAACCGGCTGGGCCGGGGCGGCTCTTACTATGACCGGTTTTTTGCAAATGACCAACTGAGAGCCCTCAAGTGCGGCTTTGCTTTTGCCGAGCAGATTGTGGATTCGATACCGGTAGCAGAGCATGATCTGCCGGTCGATATGCTGGTGACCGATGAGGGTGTAATACATTTTGACAACGTGAAAGGAGAATAGAATGGCTCGTCATCCTTCAAGCCCGCGCGTCGGGCAAAGAGCCCGAAACCGAACATATACACTTCTTCTGGCTGGGCTTCTGGTCGTTATGGTGGTTGCTTTTTATTACGGCCCGTTTGGAAAGAATGAGGCTGAACCGATTGAAGGAGCACCGCCGCCCGACGTGAACACCGAGGTGGAAAAGCCCAAAATCGAGCCACCGGCCGTGACGCTGCCGCCGGTGGATGTGCAGCCTGAGCCGGCGCCGCCGAAAATCACACCGGAACCGGTACAGGAAACAGCGCCGCCACCTGTGCTGGAGCCGGTGACGACACCCGCGGTCCAGGAGAATTCTGATGCTCTGAAGCTAATTGCCGAGGCAACGGCGCTCATCAATCAAAAACCCAGCAGGATTGTCCAGGCGCGTGACAAATGGAACGAAGCACTGCGCTTGCCGATGAGCGCCGAGCAGCGCACCAGTGTGAAGGACCAGCTCTCCAAGCTCTCCGAGCAATGGCTGTTCAGCAGAACCGTCGTGCCCGCTGATCCGCTCTGTGAGAGCTATCTTGTCAAGTCGGGCGACCTGCTGACCACGATCGGAGAGCGATACAAGGTGCCGTATGAGATTCTCATGCAGATCAACAACATCAGCCGGCCCGAGGCTCTGCAAGCCGGCGAGACGGTAAAAGTCGTAGACGGTCCCTTCCATGCCAAGGTCTATCGCTCGACCTTCACGATGGATTTGTATCTCCAGACCACGTACGTTCGCAGTTTCAAGGTGGGCCTGGGCAAGATCGGCATGGAGACGCCCACGGGGCTTTGGCGCGTCAAGCCCGGCGGCAAGCTCGTCCAGCCCATTTGGACGAATCCTCTCGACGGCAAAACGTACCATCCCGAAGACCCGGACTATCCCCTGGGTTCGAGGTGGATCGCTCTGGAAGGCTTGGCCGGAGAAGCTAAGGAAAGGACCGGCTTTGCCATCCACGGGACCAAAGAACCCGAACAAATCGGCGCTCAAAGCTCGCAAGGCTGCATTCGCATGCACAACGGCGACGCCATATTGATCTACAACCTGTTAGTGCCGACCTACTCCCAAGTGGAAATCGTGGACTGATGTCCTGATTTTGTGCCTGTCGTTCGAGCGGTGCGTCTGCGAGGGTCTTAGACGCACCATAGGCGCGCAGGATGCGCTGTGCAAAATCCCTTCTGCGCACTGAATTCCATTGCAAAACTAACCACACCCAGATAACCTAACTGGATTCTCGATGCTCGATTCTCGACGGGCATCGAGAATCTGGTATCGAGTATCCGGCATCGAAAGGAGACAAAAGAAATGGAATCGAACTCGTTCGACAAGTCGAATCGCGTTGAAAGCATTTTCGATTTTCGATTTTCGATTTTCGATTTAAATCGGCAATCGGCAATCGGCAATCGCAAATGGGCCATTTTATGGCTTCTGCTGTTTTGCTCATTTGTCCGCGCGGATTGGGAGCCGGCCAAAGGCCCGCTCCTGACACGGTGGGCAAAAGAAGTTTCGCCTAAGAACGCCCATCCGGAGTACCCGCGTCCGCAGATGGTCCGCAAGGACTGGCGCAACCTCAACGGGTTATGGCAATACGCAATCCGGCCCAAAGACGACTCGCAGCCGCAGAAATACGCTGGGCAGATTCTCGTTCCGTTTCCCATTGAATCGGCGTTGTCGGGGGTGATGAAGGCGGTGGGGCAGGACAATCGCCTTTGGTACCGGCGCACATTTGAAACCCCCAAGAAATGGGCGGGCCGGCGAATACTGCTGCATTTCGGCGCGGTGGATTGGGACGCCACGGTATGGGTCAACAGCAAGCAAGTCGGCGACCACCGGGGAGGGTACGACCCGTTTACTTTTGATATCACCGATGCACTGAAAAACGCCGGGCCGCAAGAGATTGTCGTCAGCGTGTGGGACCCGACCGACGCCGGCACGCAGCCGCGAGGCAAACAAGTGAGAGAGCCTCGCGGCATCTGGTACACGGCGGTAACCGGGATCTGGCGGACCGTCTGGCTCGAAGCCGTCCCGCAGACGTACATCGAGTCGATCATAATCGTTCCCGATCTCGACCGTGAGTCGGTGCGTCTGGTCGCAACATGTTCGGGTGCAACGGTCGCCTGTCGCGTCGAGGCGAGAGTGAAAGACTGGATGTTCACCAGAGGTAAGGCCCAGGGAAAACCGGGCGAAGAATTCGTCGTGAAGATCAAGAAGCCCCAGTTGTGGTCGCCTGATTCGCCTTTTCTGTATGACCTGACGCTGACGCTCAAGGACGACAGCGGGAAAACACTCGACGCCGTGAGCAGCTACTTCGGCATGAGAAAGATCGAAGTCAAAAAAGACAAGGCGGGCATCAACCGCCTGCGGCTCAATAACGAGGTCCTGTTCCAGTTCGGGCCGCTGGATCAGGGTTGGTGGCCGGATGGTCTCTATGCCGCGCCAACCGACGCTGCATTGCGCTACGATATCGAGACGCTCAAGCAGCTCGGCTGCAACATGCTTCGCAAGCACGTCAAAGTCGAGCCGGCCAGGCTCTACTACTGGTGCGACAGGCTGGGGCTGATGGTTTGGCAGGATATGCCCAACGGCGACAAGCACATTCGAGGCGACCAGGCCGACCTCAAGCGCAGCGAAGAATCGGCCGCCCAGTTCGAACTGGAGCTGACGCGCGTCATCAAGGCTTTTCGCAATCACCCGTGCATCATCATGTGGGTGCCGTTCAACGAGGGCTGGGGGCAATACGACACGCCGCGAATCGTTGACTTGATCAAGCAGCACGATCCGAGCCGGTTGGTCGATAACGCCAGCGGCTGGACCGACCGCGGCGTCGGCGACGTGCACGATATTCACAGGTATCCGGGGCCCGCAGCGCCGCCGGCCGAGGAAAACCGCGCCGCCGTGCTCGGCGAATTCGGCGGGCTCGGCCTGCCTGTCAAAGGCCATACGTGGCAGGATGAGAAGAACTGGGGCTATCGCAGCTACAAAACGCGCGAGGAGCTGACCGACGCATACGTCGCGCTGATTGAGAATCTGCGTACGCTGATCGGCGAGGGCCTGTGCGCCGCAGTCTATACGCAGACAACCGACGTGGAGATCGAGGTCAACGGGATGATGACCTACAACCGGGCGATGATCAAGGCGGACGCCAAGAAGGCCGCCGCAGCGAACAAGAGCTTGTACCTGCCGCCTCCGATTGTTAAGACTATCGTCCCGGCTTCGCAGCAGCAGCCGCAGAGCTGGAGATATACAACCAACCAACCCGGCGAAGGGTGGCAGCGCGAGGATTTTGATGATTCGGCATGGCAGAAGGGTCAAGGCGGCTTCGGCGCCGAAGGAACGCCCGGCGCGAGTGTGCGCACCGAGTGGAAGACCTCGGATATTTGGCTGCGCCGAACGTTCGAGTTGAGCGATGACAAGCCGGGCCAGCCGCAGCTTCTGATCCACCACGACGAGGACGCGGAAGTCTATATCAATGGCCAGCTTGTTGCAAAGCTGGAAGGCTATGCTTCAGGTTATGTTCGCATGGCCCTGGACGAAAAGGCGGCCAAGGCTCTCAAAGCCGGCGCCAATTGCTTAGCCATCCACTGCCACCAAACCACCGGTGGCCAATACATCGACGCCGGCCTGGTCAGCGTGACAGAACCAGCGGAAAAGTAGTTTCCAGCCGGCCGAGCTGCAAACGCAGCCGTTGAAAGGCTGCGAAAAAACACGGGACAACTAATAAAGGATTTCTTCTGTGAATCACAGAATGAATCGGCGGGAGTTTGTTCGGTTTGTTCTTGGTGGCGTTGGGGTGGCGGCGATGCCAAACCTCGGTCGCTTGATGGCGGCAAACGACGGAGACGAAAACGAAAAGGAGAGGCCCAACATCATTTTGATCATGGCTGACGATCTTGGGTATGGCGACATCGGCTGCTACGGCAACGAAAAAATCAAGACGCCGAACATCGACGCCCTCGCGCAGGGCGGCATGAAATTCACGGATTATCATGCCAACGGGCCGGTGTGCAGCCCAACGCGGACGGCGCTGCTGACGGGCCGCTATCAGCAGCGGGCCGGCATCGAAGGCGTCATCTACGCGCAAGGGCCGACCCGCCAAACCGGCATGGCGCTGGAGCAAGTCACCTTCGCCGAAGTCCTCAAGAAGCGCGGCTACGCCACCGGCATTTTCGGCAAGTGGCACTTAGGCTACAACGTGGAATTCAACCCGGCCCGGCAGGGGTTCGACGAGTTCCGAGGCTACGTCAGCGGCAACGTCGATTACCATTCGCACCTCGACGGGGCCGGCATCGAGGATTGGTGGAAAGACCTCGAAAAGGTCCCCGAAGAAGGTTACTGCACCGACCTGATCACCAAGCATGGCATCGACTTCATCGAGCGGCACAAAGACGAGCCGTTCTGCCTGTATCTGCCCCACGAGTCGGTGCACTCTCCCTATCAGGGCCGAAACGATCCGCCGCAGCGTCTGCCGGGTGGCAAAAAGAGCAAGAAAGGCAAAAGCCAGGGAATTGCCGCCGCGTACAAAGAAATGATCGAAGTCATGGACGAGGGTATCGGGCGCATCGTCGAGACGGTCAGGCGGCTGGGCCTGGAGCGCAAAACGTTCATCTTCTTTTGCTCCGACAACGGGGCAACTAAGAACGGCTCGAACGGCACGCTGGCCGGCTACAAAGGCAGCCTGTGGGAAGGCGGGCACCGCGTTCCGGCCGTCGCCTACTGGCCCGGAAGAATCAAACCCGGCACCGTGACGGACCAGACGGCTCTGGGCATGGACCTCTTTGCGACGATGGCTTCAGCCGCTGGGGCCAAGCTGCCGGAGGGACTGGCGCTCGACGGCGTCGATCTATTGCCGATGCTGCTGGACAACAAACAACTGCCGCAGCGCACCTTGTTCTGGCGTTACTTGAAAGAAAGGGCCGTTCGCAAAGGACCCTGGAAACTCCTGGTCCAGGGCAAAAACGTGAGGCTTCACAATCTCGCCCAAGACCTCGGTGAGAAGAAGAACCTTGCCCAGGCTGAACCCGGGATGGTCAAGGTACTCCAAGACGAGCTTGCGGCATGGGAGAGCGACGTCCTGGCCGGCGTTGAGCTGAAGGCATGAGAATTTTCGATCAGCTCGGCTGCGCAACAAGGTCAAAGATAAAACTTTCAACCCTGCTGGAGGCATAGACTATGAAAGGCAAATCGATCAGCCGGCGTGACTTTATGAAGACTTGTGCCGCAGGTGCATCTGCGCTGGCAGGCTCGGCGTTTATCTCGGAACGAACATTGGCACGCGAAAGCGAACGACCCAACGTCGTCCTGATCGTCGCCGACGACCATGGACGCGAGGCCCTGGGCTGCTACGGCAATTCCGTCATCAAGACGCCGAACATAGACGGCCTGGCCGCCGAGGGCGTGCGATTCACGAACGCCTTCTGCACGACGGCCAGTTGCAGCGCCAGCCGGTCGGTGATTTTGTCGGGCATGTACAACCACGCCAACGGCCAGTACGGCCACCAGCACAGTTATCACCACTTTATTTCATTCGAGAACATCAAGTCGCTGCCGGTCCTGCTGACCGAGGCCGGCTACCGAACCGCGCGAATAGGCAAGTACCACGTCGCACCCGAAAACGTTTATAAATTCGATATGGAGCTGCCGGGCAGCGCCCGCAGCCCGGTTCAGATGGCCCAGAACTGCCGGGACTTTGTCCGCAGCGACGGTAAACCGTTCTTCCTGTATTTCTGCATGGACGACCCGCACCGCAGCGGTAGCGTAGCGGAGGAGTTGCCCGGAAAACCGGACCGGTTCGGCAACAAAGCCGACGGCACCTATCCCGGCATCAAGGAAATCGCCTACGACCCCAAGGACGTGTCCGTCCCGCCCTTCCTGCCCGACATTCCCGAGTGTCGCGCGGAGCTGGCTCAGTACTACCAGGCGGTTTCCCGCGTGGACCAGGGGGTGGGCCGGCTGCTGAGCGTCCTCAAAGAAGCAGGTAAATACGACAATACGCTGATTATCTACATCTCCGATAACGGCGTCGCTTTTCCCGGGGCCAAGACGACGCTGTACGAGCCGGGGATGAAACTGCCGTGCATTGTAAAACGCCCCGGCCAGAAGAATAAGGGCCTCACGTGCGATGCGCTGATCAACTGGGCCGACCTGACGCCAACGATTCTCGATGTCGCCGGCGCGCTGCCCGACCAGAACACCCTGCAGGGCCGGTCATTCAAATCCGTGCTCGAACAGGAGCATCCCGAAGGCTGGGATGTCACTTACGCGTCCCACACCTTCCACGAGATCACGATGTACTACCCGATGCGCGTAGTCCGCGAGCGCCGGTACAAGCTGATTTGGAATATCGCGCACGGCCTGGATTACCCGTTCGCCAGTGACCTGTGGGCCGCCTCGACCTGGCAGGCGACGATACAGAATAACCGCAACTACTATGGCAAGCGCACCGTCGAGGCTTACCTGCACCGCCCGAAGTTCGAGCTGTACGACCTTGAAAACGACCCGCACGAGGTGAAAAACTTAGCCAACGACCCGAACCATCAAAAAATCCTCAACGACCTGAAAGCAAAATTGAAAGCGTTTCAGAAGCGAACAAACGACCCCTGGATACTGAAGTGGGACTACGAGTAGTACCTTAACTTGACAAAGGTATGCTGATGATTAAGATGTGAGATACCTCTGTATGGAGTATGGTTCAAACTCAAATGAAATGAGGGAGATAGTCAATGACCGAGAACATATTGTACTACGGCGATAACCTCGATGTTCTTCGGCGTCACATAAAGGATCAAAGTATAGACCTGATATATCTTGACCCGCCATTCAAGAGCGATCAGGATTACAACGTGCTTTTCGCCGAGCAGAACGGCAGCCGGGCTGCCGCTCAAATCAAGGCATTTGAGGACACCTGGCGATGGGATCAGGCCGCTGCTAAATCTTATCAGGAGGTTGTGGAAGGAGGGGGTAAGGTCGCACAGGCTATGCTTGCATTCAGAACGTACCTCAGCGAAAACGACATGATGGCATACCTCTCTATGATGGCCCCCCGTTTATTAGAATTGCATCGGGTCTTGAAAGAAACGGGTTCAATTTACTTGCACTGTGATCCGACGGCAAGTCACTATCTCAAAATACTAATGGATGCAATCTTTGGGCCGTCGAACTTCAAGAATGAGATTATCTGGCATTACCGCAAATGGCCTGCCGGAAAATATACCTTTCAAAGAAACCACGATATTCTGCTTTTTTACGCGAAATCAGGAAGCCGAAAAAGAACGTTTAATCAACTATTCATGGATCGAGCCCCATCAACACTGAAGCGATTTGGAACTGCCAAGATCATATCGGGACACGATGAGCTAGGGCGTCGCTTGCCATCCAAAACTGAGAGTGAGCCTTCAATGGGAGTCCGACAAGATGATGTTTGGGAGATTGGACGCGTTCCACCTGTAAAACAGCTCTTTCCGACGGAGAAGCCAGAAGTATTGCTTGAGCGGATACTTCGGGCAAGCAGCAATAAAGGAGATGTGGTGCTTGATCCATTTTGTGGGTGTGGGACAGCCGTTGTGGTTGCTGAAAGACTGAAGCGGAAATGGATTGGTATTGATATCACACATCTTGCTGTTGCGTTGATCAAACACAGATTGAGGGATGCGTTGGGGAGCAGAGTCAAGTATCGGGTCGTTGGAGAGCCTGTTTCACTGCCCGATGCGAACACCCTGGCGCAGGAAAATCGTTATCAATTTCAATGGTGGGCGTTGGGTCTGGTAGGCGCTCGGCCCGTTGAGCAGAAAAAAGGAGCAGATAAGGGAATCGATGGGCGGCTGTATTTCCACGATGAGCCGGACAAGGCCAAATCGAGAACCAAACAGATTGTCATATCCGTCAAGTCGGGTAAGACGGGCGTCAAAGACATCCGAGACCTGCGAGGGGTGCTGGAGCGAGAGAAGGCACAGATCGGGGTGTTGATTTCGATGGAAGAACCCACAAATGCAATGCGGACAGAGGCAGCCGGTGCCGGATTCTATAAATCCCCCTGGCGAAAGCACCCCGTTATGCAGATTCTGACGGTTGAAGATCTCCTGAACGGCAAGCAGATAGACTACCCGGATGTTCCCGGCGTGAATGTCACCTTCAAGAAGGCTCCGAAAGCCAAATGTAACAAGGCGCCGGAACCGGAACTGAACTATCAGGACCAATAATCAGAAGAGAAGCAAGAAAAGTAAGGGCCTCATAAATGACGCTGTTGTTAGGATATGACGTCGGCAGCTCGTCGATCAAGGCGACGCTGATGGATGCCGGGACGGGGAAGGTCCTGGCGGCGGCGACGACGCCGGACAAGGAATTGGAGATCATCGCCAAACAGTTGGGCTGGGCCGAGCAGGATCCTTCCACGTGGTGGGAGCACGTCAAGGCCGCAACGCAGAAAATCAAGGCGAAGGCGAAATTCAACACTGCCGACGTGCAGGCGATAGGCATCTCGTACCAGATGCACGGTCTTGTCGTCGTGGATAAGAACAAGAAAGTCCTGCGGCCTTCGATCATCTGGTGCGACAGCAGGGCGGTGCAGATAGGAGAACAAGCGGCGGCGGATATCGGCGAACAGAAATGCCTCAAGAAACTGTTCAACCTGCCGGGCAATTTCACCGCGTCCAAACTCAAGTGGGTGATGGAAAACGAGCCTGACGTCTATTCCAAGATTCACAAAATCATGCTGCCAGGCGACTACATCGCCATGAAGATGACGGGCGAGATAAAGACGACCCCGTCGGGCCTGTCCGAAGGAATCATGTGGGATTTTGAGAGCGATGGCTTGGCCGGTTTTGTGCTTGATAACTACGGCATCTCGGGCGAGCTGATTGCCGAGACGGTGCCGACGTTTTCCATTCAGGGCGAGCTGACAAAAGAGGCAGCGACGGAGCTTGGGCTCGCCGCCGGGACAAAGGTGAGCTACCGGGCTGGCGACCAGCCCAACAACGCGCTGTCGCTGAGCGTCCTGCAGCCGGGCGAAATCGCCGTCACGGCGGGGACATCGGGCGTGGTCTATGGCGTCAGCGACCGCAAAAACTACGACAAGAAATCGCGGGTGAACGTCTTCGTGCACGTCAATCATTCGGCGGCCACCCCTCGGTATGGCGTTCTGCTGTGCCTCAACGGGACCGGCATTCTCAATAGTTGGCTCAAGCATAATTTTGTGGCGGGTGACGGTCTGGATTACGAACAGATGAACCAGCTTGCCGCGCAGGTGCCCGTCGGCTCCGACGGCCTCGTTATCCTCCCATACGGTAACGGCGCCGAGAGGACTCTAACGAACAAAAATATCGGCGCCTCCGTCCACGGCTGGAACTTCAACGTGCACAAGAAGACGCACTTCCTGCGCGCCGCGCAGGAAGGAATCGTCTTTGCCTTGAACTACGGCCTGGGCATCATGCGCGACATGGGCATCAAGCTGACAACCGTCAAAGCAGGCAACGCCAACATGTTCCTGAGCCCGTTGTTCGCTGAGGCATTTGCCACTGTCACCGGGGCGACCGTTGAGCTTTACAACACCGACGGCTCGCAGGGTGCTGCGCGAGGAGCCGGCATCGGCGCCGGCATCTACAAAGGTCCCGAAGATGCCTTTGTCGGCCTCGAGCCGGTCAAGACAATCAAACCTAACAGGAAATTGACTTCCACTTATCAAGAAGCGTATCAGAGATGGGAAGGTGTTTTGAAACAGCAATTGAAGGCGTGAATCATATCTCGTGACTCTCAGTGCGGGACAGGAGAAAGGAGTAGATCAAATGGCAAAGAAATCTTTACACAGTATATGCAGATGGACATTCAATCCGGGTAAGGGTGGATTCGTTCCCGGTGACATGCGGCCGGAGTGGGGCGGCAAGTTCGGGACGCCCGAGATGATCAAGCTGGTGGGCAAGAAGATCACCCCGCGTCTGCCGGACAATATCGAATTGGGCATCGAGATGCACTACGACGCGGAGGTCGATGACAAGAACGCCGTGGCGGTGGCCGATGCGCTCGTGGACAACAAGCTCCACCTGGCGATGATTACACCCGGCGCGCACTGTCACTTCGGTTACGGCGGCGTCGCGTCGCTCGACCCGAAGGAGCGGAAGGCCGCGGAAGAATTAGGCACAAAGACGGTGGACCTGGCCTACGGCACGCTGAAGAAGGCTTGGCATCCGGACGCCGACAAGGCCCCGGCACTGATCATCTGGAACGGCTCGTTCGGCTACGATATTGCAACCGTCGGCGTCAAACAGATGTACCAGAATCTCAAAGAGAGCATCGCCGCACTCTGCAAGTACGAGCAGAAAAAAGGCGGCAGCCTATACATCGGCTTCGAGCCCAAGCCCAACGAGGGGCACCCGGCTATGCTCATCCCGACCGTTGCCAGCGCGCTTCTATTCTGGCGGAAGATCGAAGACGAGTTCGGCGTCTCCAAAGACAAAAAGGGCGTCAACAAAGAATTCGGACATTCCGAGATGATCGGTCTGGACCACGTTTATGACACCGTCGAGGAATTGGACAACGACGCGATGGTCCACATGCACCTCAACAGCCAGGGCTACAATGACGGCATCATTCTCGGTGGGCCCGGCAAATACGATATCGACCACGGCGCGAGAATCAACGGCATGAATATCGCTATCGCCGGGCTGATCCAGCAGGCAGGCTACGGCCGCTGGAAAGGCCACGATATGCAGACGCGCGCCTACGACAACGCCGAGCAGGGCATCGACCGCGTGGTCCGAAGCGTACTGAGCTGGGAGGCCTGTGAGAAAGCCGCCAAAGAGCTGGACACAAAAGCGCTGATGGCTGCGCTGGCTAAGCGCGAAACCGCCAAGGCCGAAGACATGATGCGGCACGCGGTCGTGGCTGCCCAGGGCTATTTCGACAAAATGTACAAGTAACATGGAAAAGGCTCGCCTGGGGTTCATCGACAACCTTCGAATCCTGCTGATCACGGTGGTCGTGATGGTTCACCTGTCCATCACCTACGGCGGCGCCGGCTCATGGTATTACAAGGAAGGCCAGGCGGATCAGCTTTCATTCGTGGTGCTAAGCTGGCACAACGCAGTGGTCCAGGCGTTTTCGATGGGTCTTTTCTTCCTGCTCGCGGGCTACTTCACCCCCGGATCGTATGACCGCAAAGGCCGGGGGCCGTTCCTCAAAGACCGCCTGCTGCGCCTGGGTATTCCGATGCTCTGTTACGACTTTGTCATCGGGCCGCTCGTGGCTTATCCGCTCATCAAGGTCGGCGCCTGGCAACAGAGCGGCTCCTATCTCGACTATCTTGCCGGGTATTACAGCCGGTTTCACATTGGCACGGGACCCCTGTGGTTTGTCGAGGCATTGCTCATATTCGCGATTGGCTACGCTCTGTGGCGGGCCTTTGTAAGAACGACTGCTCCGGCTGCCCAACGCGACGGCAAGCTGCCCGCCGGCTGGACAATACTACTCCTCGGGGTGGCTCTGGGCGCCGTCAGCTTCCTCGTGCGAATATGGCTTCCCATCGGCTGGACGTTCGGACCCTTGAATCTTCAGTTTCCCTTCTTCCCGCAGTACATCTGCCTGTTCATCGTGGGCATTATGGCTTATCGCCGGAATTGGCTGACGCGGATTCCTGATGCAATGGGAAGGTTCTGGCTCTGTGCGGCTGTTGTTCTGGTTCTTATCGTTTTTCCCGCTCTGTTCGTAGCCGGAGGAGCGATCGGCGGGGACATCGCAGCGTTTACGGGCGGCCTCCACTGGCAGTGCTTTGCCTACGCCGTCTGGGAGCAGGTTGCCGGCGTTGCGATCGTCATCGGCCTGCTGGCCTTGTTCGCCAAGCGCCTCAATCACCAGGGGAAATTGGCACAGGCCGCATCCACAAGCGCCTACACGGCTTATATTATCCACGGCCCGATTATCATCCTCGTCACTCTGGCTATCAGGAACGTCACGTTGTATCCGCTCTTGAAGTTCGCACTGGCCGTGGTGCTTTCGGTGCCGTTATGTTTTGCCTTAGCCAACGTCATTCGTAAGCTGCCGCTGGCAAGAAAAATCCTGTAACAGCGCCGATCAAAGGCCGAGGAAACTCCCCTTGCTTTTGCCGCTTCAGGTCGGTACACTCGACGGCCGTCATGACTCTCGCGATTGAAACTAATGGCCTGACCCGTTGCTTTGGCGAGCTGCGTGCAGTGGACGAACTGGATCTGCGCGTCGAAGCCGGGAAATTCTACGGCTTTCTCGGCCCCAACGGTGCAGGCAAATCCACCACTATCAAGATGCTGACGGGCCTGCTGGCCCCCACGTGCGGCACGATGCGAATCTTGGGCGAGCAGGTAGAAGACCCCGAAAAAGCAAGAGAGGTCAAGCGGCACGTCGGCGTGGTGCCGGAGGATCTAGCACTGTTCGACAACCTGACGGGCCGTGAATATCTGACCTTCGTCGGCCGGATGTACCGATTGGACCCGGAGACTGTTCGCGAACGTGCGCGCGAGCTGCTGGCCATGATGGATCTGGACAACCAGGAAAAGAAGCTCACCATCGAGTATTCTCACGGGATGAAGAAGAAGCTCACCCTGGCGGCGGCGCTGATTGCGAACCCGGACCTGTTGTTTCTCGATGAGCCGTTCGAGGGCGTCGATGCCGTCGCCTCTCGCGTCCTGCGGGACACCCTGAAGCGTTGCGTGGCGCGCGGCGCGACGGTCTTCCTGACTTCGCACGTTCTGGAGATCGTCGAGCGGCTTTGCACGGACGTCGGGATTATTGACAAGGGCAAACTCGTGCACCAGAGCACGATGGACGAGCTTCGCGCCGGCGGCTCGCTGGAAGAACGGTTCCTCGAAGCGGTGGGCAGCGACCACGTGGAGCGGCAGAAACTAAGCTGGCTGGAGGATTAGATGGACTGGAGCCAGCTTCGCACAATCCTCTGGCTGCGCGGGCGGCTGATGCGAAATCAATGGTCCCGCAGCGGCAAGCTGAACGCCGTGCTAACGATGATCGCCGTGGCGATTGGCTACGTCATCGCAGTTGCTGGCGCGTTCGGCGGTGTGCTGGCGGGCGCCTTCGCCCTGGCAAAAGCGTCGCCTCTGGTCATACTGGTCGTCTGGGACCTCATCGTCGGGGCGTTTTTGTTCTTCTGGATGATCGGCGTCGTCACCGAGCTTCAGCGCTCCGAGACAATCGACATCAGCCGGATGCTGCACCTGCCAGTCTCGCTCAAGGACATCTTCCTGGTGAATTATGTTGCCTCGCATCTGACCTTCAGCATTATTCTGTTCCTGCCCGCCATGCTCGGGCTGTGCCTGGGACTGATGTTGGGCGGGCGATGGCCAATGGTCTGGATGTTTTCGCTCGTGCTCGGTTTGATCTTCATGGTGACCGCGTGGACGTATTGCCTCCGCGGATGGCTGGCTGCGCTCATGGTGAACAAGCGGCGGCGCCGCGCGATCATCGCCGGGATTACCTTTACCTTCATTTTGCTCAGCCAGCTTCCGAATTTCCTGGGCAGCTTCCTGCACGAGCACAACCAGCATCGGTCCAGACCGGCGCCGTCGCAGCAGACCGCCCCTCGGCCCGCCGACGGTGACAAGGTTCGCTTTCCCGCCGCGGTTATGGCAGCGCACAAGTACGTACCGTTCTTGTGGGTAGGCAACGGGGCGATGTCACTGGCCGAGGGCAGCGTCTGGCCCGCTGTTTTGGGGGCCGCCGGCGCGTTCGGGATTGGGGGGCTGGGTCTGCGGCGCGCTTATCGGAGCACCCTTCGCTTCTACATGGGACAGGCAACCTGCAAGAAGCCGTCACAAAAACCCAAAGTCGCAAAGACCGCTGTCACCGGCAGGGACTTGCTCGAAAGAAGGTTGCCCGGCGTTCCCGACGAAGCAGCCGCTGCGGCCATGGCGTTCTTCCGCTGCCTGATGCGGGCGCCGGAAGTGAAAATGGCCTTGGCGACCAACTTTCTGATGCTGCTGATTTTCGGGGCGATGGTCTTTGGGCGGCGTTCGGCCGGCCCGGGCGGCGAGATCAAACCGTTCATTGTCACCGGGGCCATCGTGTTTGTACTGCTCGGCATGAGCCAGCTTATGTTCAATCAGTTCGGCTTCGACCGGGGCGGATTTCGCCAGCTCGTCCTGCTGCCGGCTCCGCGAAAGTGGATCCTGCTGGGAAAGAATCTTGCGTTCGCGCCCATTGCACTCGGAACCGGGCTGATCACTCTCGTGCTCGCCACGCTGGCGCTGCGCGTCTCTGTGGTCGTTCTTCTTGCCGCTGCTCTGCAATTGGCGGCAGCCTTCCTGCTGGTCAGCATGGCGGGAAATCTCCTATCCGTGCTGGTTCCTCACCGCATCACGCCGGGATCGCTGAAACGGACGAAAACATCCGCGACCACGACGCTGCTTATCTTCGTGTCGCGTTTGCTGTTTCCGACGGCGATGATTCCGCTGTTCATCCCGCCGGCCCTGGGGCTGCTGGCGTCCCGCGTGACTTCTCTGCCCGCTGCGCCGGTGAACCTCTTGCTCTCTGCAGTTCTGGCGGGCCTGCTCGCGCTATTGTACAAGCTTAGCCTGACGCCTCTCGGCGAGCTGCTGCAACGACGCGAGAAACAGATCCTTGAGATAGTCACGCAGGAAGTGGAGTAAGCTGACATTTGCGATTTTCGACTTTCAATCGGCATTCGGCAATCGACAATCACCAATCACTTAATCAGCATGGCGTCGCCGTATGAATAGAAGCGGTAACGCTGTTCGATGGCGTGCCGGTAAGCGGCAAGGATTGTATCGAGGCCCGCGAAGGCGGCCACCAGCGCCAGCAGCGAGGATTTCGGCAGATGGAAATTCGTGACCAGGGCATCGGTCATCTTGAACTCATAGCCGGGCGTAATGAACAATTTCGTCGTGCCGGATTCGCCTGCGGCGGGAATTTCAAATTTCAAATCTTCAATCTCGGATTTGGAAGCAAGCGTCTCCAGAACCCGTGTTGACGTTGTGCCGACGGGGATGATGCACCCGCCCTCTTCTCTGGCCGTGTTGATGATCCGGGCGTTCTGCTCGTCGATGCTGAACCATTCGGCGTGGATTTGATGGTCTTCGATGTTCTCCGCCGCGATTGGCTTGAAGGTCCCGGCTCCTACGTGCAGCGTAATGAAGGCCAAGTGTATGCCGGCCCGTTTGAGCTGCTCTATGAGCGCTTCGGTGAAGTGCAGACCCGCGGTCGGGGCCGCGACGGCGCCGCAACACCTGGCATAGACCGTCTGATATCGCGATGAATCCAGGGCGGCCAAGGCAACATCATCGTCTCGCTTGATGTAAGGCGGCAGAGGGGGAAAGCCGATCTGCTCAAGCACTGCCTCCGGCGCGGCCTCCGTCATAAGCTTCAGGCGGCACTTGCCGTCGTCCGTTTTTTCCAACAGTACGGCTTCGCAGAAGTCGGCTTTCTGTTTGTCTTTCAAATACAGCGGGGCCCCGTGTTTGAGCCGGCGGGAGCCTTTCAGGTAAACCGTCCAGATGCCGTCGCTATCCTCGGCCAGGAACAATCCTTCGAGGCCGGCCCCCGTCGTCGGGCGGCGGGCGAAGAAGCGGGCCGGGATGACTTTCGTATCGTTGAGCACCAGACAGTCACCGGGCGAAAGAAAATCCGCGAGCCGGCTGAATCGGCTGTCCAGAATCGCGCCGCTGGAGCGGTTCAGAACCAGCAGCCGCGAGCCGCTGCGAGCGAGCGCAGGCTCCTGGGCAATCAGTTCGGGCGGCAAGTCGTAACTGAACTTTTCTGTCTTCATGGCCCAACGTTATCAGACGGTCTGGCCGTTGACAAAAAAAATTTCGCTCGATGGCGGGCCGATTTTCGCTTTCGCCCGGTGACATCGAGCTTCCGACAGAAGCGGCAAGCCCCCTCGGACGATAGAGACAGGGTGAATCCAACTTCCATAAATTGTCCTTTTCGAGGGTCGCGGGGATGATCGAGCGAGAGTGTTTTGAGAGAGAGGCAACGTCAATTGCCGCCCTGGGGCGGAGCGAGCTTGAGAGACGCATCAGAAACTTCAAAGGGCGATTCAAGCTGGATTTTACCGAGGATTATCTCAACAAGCTCACCGTTGACAGGCTGCGGCACATCCTGCTGGCCGCACTAATCACCGCCAGACCACATGCGTGAGACTCAAGACACCGGACCCAAAACCCAAGCCCGAGTCTGTTGTCGGACGAGCGAACATCGGCCCGATTGCCGCTACTACTGAAACGGCTCTCTGCGGGGCCAGCCGTACTTCTCGAACCGGCCAAACTCCGCATCCGGCTTGGTGCCGTCACGCAGCAGCGCCGATCGTACCTCCTGAACATGGGCATCCACGAAGACGGCATTGACCGTCCCGCTGTCGAGGTTTCCAGTCATGGGGCTGTGGAACGTTCCGAACCAGTCACGCCCATCGGGACACAAAGCGTTGTCGTTGAGCACGTTGGAATTGCCGGGCCGGCTCCACATGTTCTCCTCGGCGAAGAAGAAGACCTCGGCCTTGCTTCGTGTTATCTCGGCGCGTTTATAGATGCCGCCGCGCCCCTTGGAGTCCGTTGCGGACGAGCCTCCCGGGTCGCCTGCCTTGGCGCCCAACCAGGAGTTCATGCTGTAGCTGTATTGAGGAATCACGGGATTGGCCGCGACGTGGTTGGGATGCCTCGTGCCCTCAGATTTTGCCAAAACCTTAAACGATGGGCACAAATTGACGCCCGCTTCGGGCATGTAGGACCATAAGGGACCGTCAGGCGGGTACCTCGGGTCGTGCCATCGGCAGTAACGCTGGTACCCGGAGACGGGAGCCTCCGTCCTGACCAAAGACCTCCACGCGGATGGATACCGGTCGTCGTTGTCGTCCAGGTACATGGTTTGCACGACGCCGTACTGACGCAGATTAGCCCGGCAACTCATGTCTCTGGCCTGCTCCTTGACCCGGCTTAACGCCGGCATCAGGATAGCCAGCAGGATGGCAATGATCGCGATCACCACCAGCAGCTCGATCAGCGTAAATCCCCGCCGATATCTGCAACTGCTGTGATTGCAGATTTCCGTTTCCAACGGCCTGCTGTGTTCGAGCCACTTAACCATAATATCGCCCTTTCCAGATCGTCCGCCGCATTGCGTCGCCGGTTCCCACCCCTGAACGCACAAACGGCCGGTGTTCGCTTGTTTCTTTACATGTCGGCCGAGCAGGCTAATACCCGAGTCTGCCCCAGACACCCTTCTGCATCGTCTCCAGGTCTTCCTTTTCTTCAGGAGTCACGGGGACCATCTGGTGCAATGGGTTGACCATCTTGCCGGTCTCCAGGGTCTTCTTGCCTTTCCACTTCCAGTAATCCGCGTGCCCGTCCGCAAAGGAGACGTTCGAGCCGTCGCCATGCCGGACAAACGGGGGGTCCCACCATCGGGGATTCACGTAGTGGCAAGCGTAGCTGTCCGGAGTGACCCGGCCTTCATCGAGAAAGACCAGTCTGAATGACGGCCCCGGCGAGGTAATCTCGCTCCTCTTCTTGACCCATAAGACGGTCCGGCCTACTCTCGCCCCGACGTTACCTGAGTACGTGCCCTCCCTGCGAAGGCCATTCATCGCATCGGTAATCGTGTATGTCCTCATCTCGCCTCGAATGCCGGTCGGGCAGCGATAGAGCTTGGCGTTCTTACAATATGGATAGAGCGCTCCAGCCCCTATGGCCTTCAATTGCAACTGCTCCGGCAATTGTTCACCGCTCTGGTAGCCGGGGGCGCAATCGTCGCCTGTCCACCATTGCTCACCGGCGTGGATACCGCCCGTTGGAACAGGGGCCAAGCCGTCACCGCCATTGTACGCTTCCCCGTTGACGAGCCTGTCGTCGTTGTCGTCGGCGTACATAATCCAGGTAAGTGTCAGTTGCCTCAAGTTGGCCAGACAGGCGGCGCGTTTGCCCTGCTCCTTGACCCGGCTCAAAGCCGGCATCAAGATCGCCATCAGGATCGCAATGATGGCAATCACCACCAGAAGCTCGATCAACGTAAACCCCTTTCGTTTGACCGGCATACTAACTCCTCCATTCTCAATCTAATAAGTAGGCTGCATAACCATTCTCTTTTGAGCTCGAAAAGCCAGAAAGACAATGCCTATCAATTCTTCGGCGGATACCTTGGCGTATAACCTAATTTGCCCCAGACGGCCTTTTGCATCCTGTACAAATCCTGGAATTCGTCCTCGGTCACAGGCTGCATCTGGTGCAACGGGTGAGCATCCAGGCCGGAAACAGCAGCGAGCTTGCCGGTCTCTAACGTCTTCTTGCCCTCGAACTTCCAATAGTCCGCGTGTCCGTCTGCAAACGAGACATTTGTGCCGTCCCCGTGTCGGACAAAGGGCGGGTCCCACCAGCGCTCATTCACGTAATGGGTGGCATAACTGTCGGGCGTTATGCGGCCTTCGTCAAGGAAGACTATTCTTTGCGCCGGGCCGGGGACGCTGATCTCCGTTCTCTTCTTAATCCACAACACCGTTCGGCCATTTCTGGCGCCCACACTGCCGCTGTACGTGCCGTCTCTTCGAAGGCCGTTCATTGCATCGGTAATCGTGTAAGTCCGCATCTCTCCGCGAACGCCGGTCGGGCAGCGGTACAGCTTTTCGTTCTTGCAATATGGCCATAAGGCACCGGCTCGAATAGCCCTTTTTTGCATTTCTTCGGACAAATTGATGCCGGCCCAAAAATCTCCGACATCGTCGCCTGTCCACCACTGCTCACCTGCATGGATACCGCTTCCGGGTACAGGCGCGGTGCCATCTCCGCCGCCGTATGCCTCGCCATTGACTATCTTGTCGTCGTTTTCGTCGGCATACATGCTCCAGGCAAGCTGCAATTGCTTCAGATTGCTAAGGCAAGCCGCACGTTTGCCCTGCTCCTTGACCCGGCTCAAGGCCGGCATCAGGATCGCCAGCAGGATCGCAATAATGGCGATCACCACAAGAAGCTCTATAAGAGTAAATGCCTTTCTTTTGCACATAACCACACCCCTTCTATTGCCTCCTCACTTGGCTTTTCCTGGACCCGATACAAGAATTCAAGAAACACTATAACCCTTCATACACGGCGTTTCAAGCAAAAACGTCAGTAGTCTTTAAAGTGCCTCATCCAGACGGGCCATTTGTCCTGCGTGGCTCCGCTGGCTGTCGTCCAGGGTCCGTTCACCTTGTAGCCTCGGCTCCACTTGAGAGTCCATAGCTCCTTGATCCCGACCTTCCTGACGGACCAGTCGCAGAAAAGGGCGTTGACGAACCCATCGTGCCGGTTGACACAAACGCGGTTCATCTCATTGGTATTGGGGGTGTCCGCGGGACCCGCCCCGGTTGGCGGAGGCTGGTCGTTTTCCTTTGGCCAGGAATCGACCCACCAGCTCCCGGTAAAGACCGGGACATTGTTTGCGCCTTTGACGTGCGGCGTGAGCCAATGCCACTCGGCGGGGGTGCGGCCCCAGCCGTTGTTTCTATTGCCGGATTGCTTCGAGGCCGCGATATTCAGTATCCAGCCGTTCAGGCCGTAGCTACCCACATCGTTGCCCGTTTCCCAGGCGGTATAGGACCAGTCGCCTCGCGGGATGCCCCCCGCCGGCAGCGTTTTTACGGCCTGCGGGCAAAGCCACATCTTCTTGCTGAAACTCTTGGTGTAGGGTCTCATAACCTCCCGCCAGAACTCGCCAGAACCCATGCCGCTGTGCGTGCCGTTTATCTCGCCCGTGAAGAAATTGCCGTCGTTCTCGTCGCAATACATCGCAAACATAAGGCCCCACTGGTTGAGGTTCGCCAGGCAAGCGGTGGTCCTCGCCTGTTTCCTGACCCTCTGCAGCGCCGGCATCAGAATGCCCATCAGCAGCGCTATGATTGCGATTACAACCAGAAGCTCTATAAGCGTGAAACCTTTGTTTCGCGCATCCATCGGAGCTCTCCTTAAAGTCTTTTGTGCATCTTTCTTCCGAACTTGCATCTTGTAAGTTGTGCAAGTCTCCAATCGTCCGCCCTATTGAGTTCACGCTGTCTCAGTAATCTTTAAGATGCCTCATCCAGGCGGGCCAGTCGCCGGGCTGCACTCCGCCAGCCGTGGTCCAGGGTCCCACCGTGGGATAGGCACGATGCCACTTCAGCGTCCATAGCTCCTTGAGCCCCGCCTTCTTGACGGACCAATCCAGAAGGGCCATGTTGATGTACCCGTCATGCCGATCAATGCAGATCCGCCTCATGTGCTGCATGCCCTGCCAGGCCATATCCTGGAATTCCGGCGGGACGTCCGTGTGCCTCGGGAAGACATTGAACCGCAGCGCATCCATGAACAGAGGCACATAGCCGGCGCCTTTCACATTGGGGGTCCGCCAGTTGTTGACGGTCTCAAAATCCTCATACACCGTCGCGTACGATGGGGGTGGATTCTCCACCCAGCCATTGATCCCGTAACTGCCGTAGTCACCCGCCGGGTCATAGCCCTCGCCCCAGAATCGGCCCCAGGCCGAGAATACATTGAACTGCGGAGAAGGCTGGTGATTCTCGTCGATCAGCGGTTTCATGGCCGTCGGACAGCAACGCATTTTGGCATCGTTCTTGTAATACGTTCTCAGCGCATTCGTCCAATGGTTGGTGTGCCCGTTGCCGACGCCCGCCTGGAATTTGCCGTCGTGATCCTCGGTGTACATCGAGAAGTAGAGGCTCCATTGTTTCATGTTGGCCCTGCAGGCTATTGTCCTGGCTTGCTGTTTTACCCGCTGCAGCGCAGGCATCAGGATCGACATCAGCAGCGCAATGATGGCAATGACAACAAGAAGCTCTATAAGCGTGAAACCCCTGTTTCGCGTATCCATCACAATTCGCCCTCGAGAATCTTGCATATTCTTCTCACCATCGTGTTTTGCGCCTCGCGCGCGGGCAACCAGCTTGGCTTCGTCGCGCCTCAGTATTCTTTAAAAGGCATTAGCCAATCGGGCCAGTCGCTGGGCTGGACGCCGCCGGCCTTGGTATAGGGGCCGGCTGGATTATAGGACTTGTGCCACTTGAGGGTCCAGAGCTCCTTCAAGCCCACCTTGCGCGCCGAAAAATCAAGAAACAGACAGCCGGCGAAACCTTGGTGCCGATTCATGCAGTACCGGCCTATCTGCGCGTTGTCGTTCCATTGCGCGCCGTCGAACGGGGGCGGCACGTCCGTCTGCAGCGGGACGCCGTTGTAGCGTAACGCATCCATCCACAGCGGGACATACCCGGCCCCTGCGACGTTTGGTCCCCGCCAGAAGTCCGCCGCCGGACGGCTGTGCGGCTCCGAGCCCTTCGGAGGGTCATTGCAGTAGGCGTTGACTCCGTAGCTGCCCTTGATGCGTTTGGGCAACCCGCTCAATTGGACGTACCCCCACGCGGACGTGGAGCCCAGAAACGTCCCTTCCATGCCGGTGGTGTTCCCGTTCTCATCAATCCACGGTTTGGTCGCGTTCGGACACGTAAGGATATTGTCGTCGCCCTTGTAATAGGGCCACAGAACCTGGACGGCTCGCTGATTGCTGATGGTGAATCCCTGCATGAAGCGGCCGTTGTAGTCCTCGGCGTACATCGAGAGCCACAAGCCCCACTGCTTGAGATTGGCCAGACAAGCGACGGTCCGAGCCTGCTGCCTTACCCGCTGCAACGCAGGCATCAGAATGCCCATCAGCAGCGCGATGATGGCGATGACAACCAGCAACTCTATCAGCGTGAACCCTTTGGACTTCTTCATACGTCACCTAAACTACCTTCTTTCTGTGTCCTTGTTGCCCATCCTTCAGATGCGCCAAACACCCCTTCTGTTCGGCCAATGTTCAGTCTGCACGCATCCTGCTAATAATCCTTGAAATTCCTCATCCACTCGGGCCAGTTGCTCGGCTGGACTCCGCCAGCCCTCGTCCAGGGGCCGTTTATTGGATACCCGCGATGCCACTTGAGCGTCCATAATTCCTTGAGGCCGATGCTCCTGACCGTCCAATCCATAAAAAGCATATTGATCCCCGTCTGGTGCCGGTTGATGGCAAAGTGCATCATTTCATTGTCGTAATCGATCCATTGGCCGTCAAATTGAGGGGGAATGATGCGGTTAAAGGTGCGAGAGAGTGCACCTGTGTCGCTGGTACGATAGCAAGGACCGCCTCCCCGCCACATCGTGTCGGCAAAAACAGGCACGTTCGCCGCATGGGCAACGTCCTTGGTCTTCCAGTTCCAGGGGATGGGACGGCCCTGAATCTTGCCGGTACCCTGGCCGTAATAGAGCCAGTTATTTGCACCGTAGCTGGCCTCTTCCCGCGAATCAAAGATTCCCCCTGATCCCATGATGTAGGTATGCGTGGGACCCCCATATTCCAAAATGCTGCCTGCGGCCGACGGACGCCGCTTTGCCGCTGCGGGGCACAGAAGGATTTCCGACTTTGTCCTGTACTGCGGCCGCAACGCTATTACCCACGTCCCGCGCAGCCAGCCGAGGTTGCCGGCTTCCGAGAAACGGCCATCGTTATCATCGCAATACATGGCCCAGATGGTGCCCCATTGTTTGAGCAATGCCTGACAAGCAACGGACCTGGCCTGTTTCTTGACGCGCGACAATGCGGGCATCAATATCCCCATCAGCAGGGCAATGATGGCGATAACCACAAGAAGCTCAATGAGTGTGAATCCCTTTCGCCTGCACATACTCTCGCACTTTCCCTTCACGCTGTTTTTTCCTCAGTTTCTCCAGGGTAGCGAAGCCGAAATGACCCACCTGTGGCGGGAACAAAAGCGAAATACCCAATTTCCGTTCAGCCAAGTCCATACCCGTTGTTATTGTACCAGATACCGGAGTCGTTATCAAGGCAATTCATGAGGCAGTGAGGGCATTTTTTCTGCTTAGCAACACTTTTATCGGTCCCAGCAAGAGCACCAAATCTGAACGCGAATTGATCCGCCGAGTCCAATCCCGATCCCAGCGGATACCCTCACCCACACGGTGGGTCTGGGCAAAGCGCGTAAAAAAAGCTGGCGTCGCCTAAAACGCCAGCCCCTGTGAGACAGTTTTTCATTATAAAGATATACTGCGAACTTATGAAGAACTACCGTCTCACCAAAACCAACACATCTTTAGAAGAAAAGGACTATGAATACACACTCTATTATACGCGTTCTGCTGATTTTGACAAGTATTCTTTTCCAACTTTTTTTTGACTTTTTTCTGCCTGCTCTCCGGCTTGTCATCGCCAGCAAAAAGTGAACTTCAGGCAATTTGGCCCGACCGGCCTTGATCTGAGCCTTCAACAGCAGGCTTCTAATGTGCGTTCTTATGCTTGCCGCCTGCCCAGACCCGCCCAATGCCTCGCAAACGCCGGAATCCAGCAAGGTTTACCGGCTCGAGCAACCACCCACGGGGGTAACACAATAGACATAGACAAGCGGCTCGACGCCCGTATTTTTGACGTCATGGGGAGTCTGGGGAGGTATGTAGCAGACCTTGCCCTGCCCCACCTGGAAGCGGTCCTTCTCGCCGATAAGCATCTCTCCTCGGCCCGAAAGGAAAACAAGTAATTCCTCGCGATCTTTGGTGCTGTGCTGGCCGCAGGCCCGGCCCGGCTCCAAATAGACCCGGCCCGAGCGCATCCCTCGCGTTCCTGGTTCGCCGTCCAATAGCTTCTGGTTGTCGCAGGTCTTGTCCAAGTCAATGACGAGAACTCTCTCTGAAGATGACATAAGATCTCCCAAAACAGCCGTTTCTTTGCCGAGTGAGCTTGTTTAAGAGATTTTCCTCACTCTGTCAATCACTTCGTTGACAGAGTAGCACGAATTTCATATTTTTATGCGCAGCGGCTTAGCCGGCCTACTGCCCTCCTTCACGGAGGTTCGCGCCTGCACGCCGCAGGCTAGGAAACGGTGAGCATGAATAGAAGAGCCAGTATCTCATGCGGCATCGCGCTGCTTCTGAGCCAGGCAAATTTGCTCTGCGCCCAGAGCGTGGATTCTGGCAGTGCCGGCGTTCCGGATGACTTGTGGCAGTCGCAGACTACAGCAAAGCCATTCTCCGGCCTCGACGAGACGCTTGCCAACCTTGGAATCGTGGCCGACCTGAGTCTAACGAGTATCTACCAGCAGAATGTCAAAGGTGGCCTCAGCACCCATCGCCGGGCCGGTCGAAATTCGGGCAGCTACGACATGCAACTGTCCGCCGACCTGCAAGAGCTGCTCGGTATTGAAGGCGCCATCGTCTTTGTGCACACGGAAGGCTGGTGGTCGAAATCGGGCGGCATTGACGGACCCTCGGTCGGCAGTGTGTTCGGCGTGAACGCCGATGCTCGCCCAAGGCGTTCGGCGGATGTCACCGAGCTGTGGTATGAGCAGTCGATGCTGGACGGTGCGTTTTTGCTGAGGGTGGGCAAGATGGACCTGACGGGCGGATTCGAGTGCAGCGGCTGCCCCGTGGCGTTCGACACCAGCGCCTTCTCCAACGACGAAACGAGGCAGTTCCTCAACGGCGCGCTGGTCAACAATCCGACGATTCCTTTCCCCGACTACGCCCTCGGGGCGGCCGGCTACTACAACCCGATCGAAGGCTGGTACCTCGCCGCCGGCGCGGTCGATGCTCAAAACGACGCCAGGGAAACGGGCCTGCGAACCACGTTTCACAAAGAAGATTATTTCTTCTATATCTTTGAGACCGGCATAACGCCCGTGCTGCCTTCGAGCAAAGGCGATCTCCAGGGCGCATATCGGCTGGGTCTGTGGAACGACCCGCAGCCAAAGGGTCATTCCGATGCCGTCAAAAACTATCGCGACGACGTTGGCCTTTACTTGAGCTTCGACCAGATGCTGATCAAGGAAAATGCCGTTCTTGACGACAGCCAGGGACTCGGAACATTTGTCAGGTATGGATACGCAGACGGCAGCAGGAACGATATCACAAATTTCTGGAGCATCGGGTTTCAATACCAGGGGATTCTGGAGAGCCGGGACGAGGATATATTCGGCGCCGGCTTTGCGCAAGGGGCCTTCAGCAATGCCGCGTCCACAACTTACACACAGGACCATGAAAGCGTCCTTGAGCTTTACTACAACGTCCGGGCCGCGCCATGGGTGAACATCAGCCCGGGCATCCAGTACGTAGCCAATCCGGGCGGCGACAGAACGGCCCGAGACGTCGTTGTATTGGCCCTTCGGGCGCAGATGATATTTTAGGCGATACACTTTGTACGACGGGATTAAGTTATGCGCTTGGCGAATTTGAGAAAGCGGGGATTTTTGTCGAAAATTCCATTGACGCGATAGCACGAATTTGCATAATTTATGCGCCCTTGCAGTTTTTGGGGCTTTTTCGGAGGTTTCATTATGGATGCGAAACTCGGTGCGCTGGTCGTGACGGCAGCCTCGCTTGGCTTTATACACACGATCATAGGCCCTGACCACTACTTGCCGTTCGTGATGATGTCGTGGGTAAGACGGTGGTCGTGGGCCAAAACGACCGTGGTCACCATCTTGTGCGGGTTCGGGCATATCGCAAGCTCGGTGGTGCTGGGCCTGGCCGGCGTGTGGCTGGGGCTGGTGCTCAAGAAGCTGACGATTGTGGAGTCGTTTCGTGGAACCATTGCGGCGTGGTTGATGATTGGATTCGGGCTTCTGTATTTCGTATGGGGCCTTCGCCGGGCATACCGAAACCGCCTGCACGAGCACAAGCATTTTCACCCCAGCGATCTGCGCCATACACACGAGCACTCTCACCACCAGGAACACGCTCACGTTCACAATGGAAGGAGCCGGGTGAGTATTGCCCCCTGGGCGCTGTTTGTGATTTTCGTTTTCGGGCCGTGCGAGGTCCTGATTCCGACGCTGATGTACCCCGCCGCCATGGGCGGCTGGTTCGGCGTTGCAATCGTGACGTCGGTGTTCGGAACGGTGACGATTGCCACGATGGTCGGCGCAGTCCTTCTCATGCGGGCGGGAGTGAGCTTCGTCCGATTAGGGAGCCTGGAGCGGTTTGCCCACGCGATAGCCGGTGCGACAATATGCTTGTGCGGCCTGGCCGTACAATTCGGACTCTGAGACAGACCTCTTTGTGATGAAATAATGCTTCAACTTCCTCCCGCGATGTGTTAAGATACCCTGCCCATAACGCCACAAGGAAAGGTGCAACCGCATGAAGGAAGAAACAGAAATGATGACCGATACGGTGCTGGAAACAAACATCGGCAACAGGCCCCCGAGCCGGGGGAAGGTTCGCGATATTTACGACCTGGGCGACAAGCTGCTCATCGTGGCGACCGACAGAATAAGCGCCTTCGACGTCGTGATGGCAAACGGGATCCCCTACAAAGGCATCGTGCTGACGCGGATTTCACGATTCTGGTTCGATTTTCTCAGTTCAATCGTCGAGCATCATTTGATCAGCGACAACGTAGCCGGCTTTCCGGAGCCGTTTCGCAGCCACGCCGCAGAGCTGACCGGGCGCAGCATGTTGGTCAGGAAGGTCGAGGTCCTGCCCGTCGAGTGCGTTGTGCGAGGGTATCTGGCGGGCTCGGGCTGGAAGGAATATCAGGCCGGCGGCACCGTGTGCGGGCAAGAACTGCCGGCCGCGCTCAAGCAATGCCAGAAGCTGCCCAAATTGATCTTCACCCCCGCCACTAAGGCCGAGCGGGGAACGCACGATGAGAACATCAGCTTCAAGCGGTGCGTGGAAGTCATCGGCCGCGAGACCGCGCAATACGTCCGCGACAAGAGCACGGAGATTTTCCGAAAAGCCAGTGAATATGCCGAGAGCAGGGGGATCATCCTGGCCGATACCAAGTTCGAATGGGGCCGTGTTGACGGCAGGATTATTCTCATCGACGAAGTTCTCACGCCGGACTCTTCCAGGTTCTGGCCCGCCGATAAGTACCGGCCCGGCAGGGACCAGGAGAGCTTCGACAAGCAGTTTGTCCGCAACTACCTTGAGAGCATCAACTTCGACAAATCGGGCCCGGGCGTCGAGCTGCCCGACGATATCAGGGCAAAGACCGGCGCCAAATACACCGAGGCCTACGAGCGTCTGACGGGCAAGAAGTTTGAGGCGTGAATCCGTTGACAGTTGAGTAAAAAAATCGCCACATTTCACTGGCTGCAGTTGTCAGCGCTCGCTTCGGTTCACTTTTTGATTGATATGTTTCCGAGCATGCTGCCTGCCATCCTGCCGGCGATCCTGACCGAGTTTTCTTTGAGCCTGTCGCGCGGCGGCCTTGTCATGGCCGCCATGTATATCACCTGCAATGCCCTTCAGCCGCTGGTCGGACACGTTCGCGCAACCAGGCGTCAGCCCCTGCTTCTGCACCTCGGGCTTCTCCTTGGCGCAGCTATATGCCTGCTGGGCATTTTGCCCAGGGGAAACGGGGCATTTGTGCTTATGCTTCTGCTGGCCATCGTCAGCGGTATAGGAATCGCCATTGTGCACCCGGAAGCGCTTCGGGCTGTTCACAGGCTCAAACGCATTGAAGCCGCAGCGAGTACCGCCGTCTTTATGGCGGGCGGTTTTTTCGGGTACGCCAGCGGCGGAGTCCTCTCGGCCTATCTCGTGGCTCGCTTTGGATTTCAAGGCTTGTACCCCCTGGTTCTCTGTCCGCTCATCGGCATCGCAATGGTGTTGCTGCTGAGGGTCCGGCTGGCCGTCGAGCACAGCGCAGCCAGCCAAAATCGGACTCGAACAGCCAGGAACAGCCAGTCCGGCAGGATTGACGGACTGCCTTTTTGGCTCATCATGGTGATGGCGATGCCCGCGGCGGTCTCGACCACCGTGCTTTCAACCCTGGTGCCGACGGCACTCAGTGAGCTTGGCTTTGGGCTGACGTTCGGCGGGCTCTCCATGACGCTGTTCGGACTGGGGGGGGCGGCAGGCTCATTTGCCTGGGCGTACATCGCTCGTAAGAAGGGCGAATTGAAATGTTCGATTGTCGCACTTTTCCTTGCCATTCCTTTCCTGGTCGCGTACCTGGCTTTGATGAATAGAGCGCCCGCGATGTGGATCCTGTTCGGGGCCGGCTTCTGCACGGTTTCCGCCTACATCTTGATGATCACCCTCTCAAGGTATGCCAAGGGGCTCACCCTCGGACAGCGCATGGGCCTGATCGTGGGCGGCACCTGGGCATTGGCCTACCTCGTCTTTATGGCTCTGCTGCCCGTTGCCGAGCGATTCGGCTCGGACATTCTCCTGAAATTCTCGCCTATAGGCTATTTGCTCTCAGGCCTCTTCGGCTTGGCCGTAGTGCTCAAAGCCCGAAATTCGGCGTCTTGCCACTAAGTCACTAAGGCACCAAGGTTTTGAACTATAATTCCTTTGTGTCTTTGTGCCTTCGTGGCTATGTTCCTTTCTTTTCGCGGGAATCTCTTTACACATAATGCGCCCAGCACCGTTATTATTATGTGAAAGCTGAACATGTTCAGGTGTTACGGAAAATGGAGCGTCGAAAATGAGGCATTCTGAGCGAGTGGAACTCTTTGAAAAGGTTAGAGCCACACATTCGGTGTTCCTGGTCTCGGTGCTCTGGAAACTGACCGGCGACAGGGAGCTTTTCACCGAGGCGATGCAATATACGCTGCTGGGGATATGGCAGCACGTCGAGAAGCTCAATAGCCGCAAGGCAGGGGCCTACATCTACCGGATCGCCCTGACGGCCAACTCCAGGGCCTGGCGGGACAGAGCCGGCAGGAACGGAGAATTCGCCCGAAGCCGAATCGACGTCGGCAAAGACCCGAGTGAGAAGATTGGCCGGGTCGAGCTGGCCGCAAAAGTAAGAAGAGCCATAAGCCAGCTTCCCGGCAAACAGGGCCGGGCCATCGTGATGCGATACCTGGAGCAGCAGGATTATGAAGCTATCGCCGGGACGCTTGCCTGCACGCAGGCTGGTGCACGATCGCACGTATCCAAAGCGATTGCAGCCTTGAAAAACAAATTGGCGGCTTTAGTCCCGCAGGAGTAAGAAAATGAACGCAGACAATATCGAAGAAATCCTCAAGACTATCGGCGCTGAAGACGTGCCGGCCGACGTGCACAAAATCGCTCAGGAAACCTTCAATAATTTTAGCCGCTCCATAGCCGAATCAAGCCAACCAAAACAACCTATTTTATTGGAGCAAATCATGAAAAGCAGAATAACAAAATTAGCCGCTGCGGCGGTGATAATGATCGCGTGTGTGATCGGTCTATCTCTCTGGAGGACTACCGGGTCAGGGATTGCCCTGGCGGACGTGCTCGCCCGCATTGAAAAGGTCAAGGCCTTCAGGGAACAATGGAGTTCGAAGAGAACCGGCGAGGATCCGAACAAACGGTACAATTTCGAAGAAGAACGCGGCACCTGGTTGATATCACAAGAATATGGTTGGAAAAATAAAATTGAAGTACTCGACCCCAATGGCGGAGAGAGCACGTTCAGCGAATGCTATATTTTCCCAGCAAAGAAGACCTTTATTGCAATCAAGCCCAAGCAGAAGCAGTACTGGCGCTTCGCACTTGACGATAGTTTCGCTGAATCGTGGCAGAAGAACAATCCCGATCTGCGCACGTCTCTCAAACAAATCCTGGAATGCAAATACGAGAGCATGGGCAGAGCAACCATTGACGGCATTGAGGTCGAAGGGTTTCACACCACCGACCCCAACTTCTTCCTTTCCAATTTTGGAGGTAGAAAGAACAAACAAATCGATGTCAAGATATGGGTGGATGTGAAGACACGGTTGCCTGTGCGATACGACGACACATTAACTTGGTTTGACCAGATGGGAGAGAAGATTAGCCAGCACTTTGAGATGCACGATTTTCAGTGGGATGTCGCCGTTGCTGCGGCCGACTTTGAGCCCGTCATACCAGATGGCTATACACATTTGGTGATCAAGTATCCCGCCCACAGCACTGAGGAGACCGCTATCCAGGGTCTAAAGCTATTTGTCGAGTTGCTCGGCAAGTATCCGGAGAATATCTACGATGAGAGTGCATTTCTACGGTTAGTAGAAAAGAGTGAAACCCCCGCAGCCATGCGATTGAAGGAAGAGATAAAAGGGCTTACGGACGATGAGATAATAGGCAGCAACAAACTCGTGGATTTCTGGATGCCCATACGGGGGCTCGGTAGGTTCTGCAATATGTTCGAGGAGAACGAGAAGCCATTCAAATACTACGGAAAGACCGTTACCCCCAAAGACGCAGATAAGGTCCTGATGCGATGGAAGGTCTCAGATAACGAATACCGAGTGATATTCGGAGATTTGCACGCAGAAACCGTTACCCCGGAGAAACTGGCGGAGCTTGAAGCGGCGTTGCCCAAGTAGGTTGAATATCTTGTGAATCTGTGAACAAGGCCGGGCCATACAAGCTCGGCTTTTTTTGTCTTTCCCCGGCAACGACGATTTCTATATACAAACCGGGGTCCGGCAAAAAGTCTCTTTTCTTTAGGCCCAAACACCCATTCGGATTGTTATATTGGTGAAGAACGTTTGTGGCAGAATCAATCAGGCGGGTCGAATGGAAGACAAGCTGCTTGTTTTGAGGTGTAAGCGCGGGAGCAAAGACGCCCTGGGGCGGATCTACGAAAAGTACAAGAAGGACCTGCTCGTTCTGGCCATGGCCCTGTTGAACGATGCAAGCGCCGCCGAAGACGTCGTGCACGATGTGTTTCTTGCGTTTGCTCAGGCCGTTGAGAAGTTCCGGCTCACGGGAAGCCTCAAAGGCTTCTTGTTGACCTGTGTGGCGAACCGTGCACGCAACGCAAGCAAGGCGAAGCATCGACAAGACGTGAGCCTGGATTCAGCCGAGGCTGTCGATTCACGTTCGGACGATCCGCCGTGCTCGATTATTTGTAACGAGCAATTAGGGCAGCTTAGCCGTGCGATGGCCCAGCTTCCCTACGAGCAGCGGGAGGTTGTCATGCTGCACTTTCAGGCTGGGATGACGTTCAAGACAATCGCCAAGTCGCTCGACGTTTCGGTCAATACAGCCAAGAGCCGCTATCGGTACGGGCTTGATAAACTGCGGCTGCTCCTGGATCACGAGGTGGAAGAATGAAGCCGGAAGACAGAATAAAAGGGCTGATTAGCACCTCGGATGTGGTGACCGGTCCTGAGACAGACAGCAGAATCCTCGGCGACGCTCTGGAACACCTGGGAGAACTGAGACAAAAGAAAACGCCATCGGCTCCCCCGGAGCCGAATATATGGAGAATAATCATGAAAAGTAGAATAACAAAATTAGCCGCTGCGGCGGTGGTAATGATCGCGTGTGTGATCGGTCTGTCTCTCTGGAGGACCACCGGCTCAGGTATTGCCCTGGCGGACGTGCTGGCCCGCATCGAAAAGGTCAATGCCTACAGGTATCAATGGTTTAGGACCGGCGAGGATCCTAACAAGCCTTACAGTTTTTTAAGACGCGCCACCGCTTTGAGTTCACAAGAATATGGCACGAAAACGACCATGGAAGAACTCGACCCCAATGGCGGATGGAGCACGTTCCAAGAAGGCTATCGTTCCCCAGATAATAAGACCGCGATTGTAATCTGGCCCAAGCAGAAGAAGTACCGGCGCATAGAATTTGACGATGGTACCGCTGAACGTATGTGGGAGGTGAGTTCAAACGATCCGCGCACGTTTCTCAAACGAATCCTGGCATGCAAATACGAGAGCATGGGCAGAGCAACCATTGACGGCATTGAGGTCGAAGGGTTTCAAACCACCGACCCCAACTTCTTTTACTTTTACATTGGAGACCGTCAAATCGGAGATGTCAATCAAATCGATGTCAAGGTATGGGTGGATGCGAAGACACGGTTGCCTGTGCGATACGATTACATGGGAGACAAGAGGAATCGCACCCACTTTGTGATGCAGGATTTTCAGTGGGATGTCCCCGTTGATGCGGCCGACTTTGAGCCGGTCATACCGGATGACTATACCGGTACAGTGGTCAAGTTGCCGGACGTCACTGAGGAGACCGCCATCCAGGGTCTAAAGCTACTTGTCGAACTGCTCGGCAAGTATCCGGAGAATATCTTCGATGAGAGTGCCACATTTCTACGGTTAGTAGAAAAGAGTGAAACCCCCGCAGCCATGCGATTAACGGAGGAGATAAAAGGGCTTACGGACGAACAGATAAACAAGAAACTTGCGGATTTCCTGATGCCCATACGGGCGCTCGGTAGGTTCTACGGTCTGCTCCAGTGGGACAAGAAGGACCCCGCATACTATGGCAAGACCGTTACCCCAAAAGACACGGATAAGGTCCTGCTGCAGTGGAAGGTCTCAGATAGCGAATACCGCGTCATATATGGCGATTTGCACGCGGAAACCGTTACCCCGGAGAAACTGGCGGAACTTGAAGCAACGTTGCCTAAGTAGGTTGGCTATCTTGTGAATCTGTGAACAAAGCCGGGCCATACAAGCTCGGCTTTTTTTCGGCGCACCTTCGACCAAACGGTTGATCTACAACCCCCAGGCTTGGGCGAAGGCTCTGAAGCTGCGGTCGTAAGTCTTTTCGACCTCGTCGGGGAAGCAGCAGCCGGGAAGCTGCTCAGCCGACAGATGATAGCTCAGACAGTCGCAGCAGGTTCCTTTGCGGGGGCAGCCGGGATACGAGCAGTTGCAATTCTTGAGATTCTTGTCTTTCTTGCATTCCATATTCAGACCCACTAAGGTTTTCCCTTGTGTCTTATGTTGATTGAACAGCCGGATAGGTCAGCCATTCGTGCAACCGCCAGATATGGTCGGTCAAACCCGCGGCCATCGCCGGTGTTCTTGAATGCCACCGATCATCTCGGTCTTGC
>Ga0214473_10001195_pt1 | contig 35189 bp, 24 predicted proteins | sample RVTome_7_FD_203509 | JGI IMG/M metagenome (GOLD analysis project Ga0214473, IMG submission 203509) | Soil microbial communities from uranium-contaminated site in the Upper Colorado River Basin, Wyoming, United States - RVT98D197 | ecosystem: Environmental > Terrestrial > Soil > Contaminated >... | reverse complement strand
TGGGGGGTGAGTACATGAGGATAAATCAGGTGAAAATAAATTCCTTTCCCTTCCATTTCATTTTTATTGCTAAATTTGTTTTGATAATTAAGACATTATGAAAATCCTCATCGCCTATCTGATAATATTCATTTTACTGGTATCTGTTTCCTGTAAACCAAAGCCTCCGGAAAAAGATAGCTTTATACCGGTATTTTCAACCTACAAATCAGACTCTGCAGGTGATTTGATGCCGGAAGAAAGAAACGAGATCTTTTATGGCATTCTCACACCGGTGGAGATCTGCTCCATCTTTAACCGGCTTAATGTCCCCTACAGCAATGCAACCCTGAACCCCATATCAAACATGAACCATTACCTGAGCAGCTCAAAAGCTTCCCTCAACACCGGAATCTACGGGGTCGACTTCGGATATCTTAAGATGTTCGGTATAGGACAGGAGTTGATAGATTATATGGTAACCATCCGCGAGATGAGCAACAAACTGGGCATACCGGATGAATACCTTACGGAGCCAATAAGAAGAATTCAGAGAGATATTTCCGAACCCGACACCATAATAATGCTCATGAATATTGCCTTCTTCAATATGGAGAACCATCTTCGTGCCGGAGGAAGGGAGAGTACTGCCGGGCTCATGGTCCTGGGAGGATGGGTGGAAGCGATGTTTATAGCAACCCAGCTTCTTTACGATCCTGCTGCACCTGATCCTGAAGTAGTACAAAAGATTGCACAGCAGAAATATACTCTTACATCACTTCTCAGCTTCCTGAAAAATTATTACGACGACCCGATCGTTGTCTATTATACCAAGAAGCTTAAGTTCCTGAAAAACTATTTCGACTCATTCGATATCTATTTCAAAAAGGGTGACCTGGAAATTGACGCAACAAAACAGGTACTCCGCTCTTCCGGCAGCAACCTTACAATAACTGTCCCGACCCTTAATAAGATCAGCGATTATATCTTAAATCTCAGGACTGAAATGGTGACGCCGTAACGGTATAAATGTATTATGTATTATAGGTGATAGGCAGAGCTTTTCTACCGCTGTAGCGGTATCCTCCTGTGAGAATGGTTTTATCCTTCCACTACGGTGCCCCTCTCGTTTTTAAGGTTAATTTATATCTGCCCGGTTCTTTTAAGCAATTTGAAGCCCCGCATTACGGGGTAAACTCCGCGCTATCTCCTGCGAGCTCGCCGCAGGCAAATGAACAAAGAATATTTCGTAATTTTAACTTAATAAATCTGGAAATACACCAAATAAAAATCCCCGGTTATGAAAGCTGCAAAAGTCATTTTAATTATTCTCATAACACTGTTACTAATCTCCTGCGGGTCAAAGGAGAAGAAAATATTAAGGCCACAAAGAGATCAGGTTGCTGAGGCCCCTGCAGCCATTTTTCCGATCGATAAAGGGTTCATAGAATATATTTCGGGATATACCTCAGGAATTGTTGCCGCAAATTCTACTATTGAGATACGATTCACTCCTGAATTTGCAGCTAAAGCTGATAAATCGGTCAAAGGGGTCATTGAATTTGAACCATCCTTAAAAGGCAAAACAGAATGGAAGGATGAGATAACTCTTGTCTTCACTCCCTCACGTCTGTTAGCTCCGGGAAAAACATATACCGGCAGGGTCAACCTCGATAAGCTGGGGGAGGTAAAAGAACGCCTTAAAGTTTTCCCCTTGCGGATACAGACCGTGCGTAAATATTTCCGTGTGGATATCGGTGCCCTGGAATGCTCATCTTTGGAAGGAAACAATTATTTATCACATGGGGAGATCGTTACAGCTGATTATATCGAATCCTATGAAGCCGAAGACTATCTCAGTGTAAAACTTGGCAAGAAAAAAATGGAGGTTACATGGGACCATTCTGTAAACCTTATTCACAAGTTCACCGTCACAGGCATTGAACGGACAGATAAGTCACAGGTGCTTACCCTTGAATGGGATGGCACATCTGCCGGAGTTAAACAGAAAGGATCATCGTCAATAACCATACCTTCTACTGATGATTTCTCCATTCTTGACATTATTCCTAATCACGGTGAGAGTCAGAAAATTGATATTATATTCTCCGATCCTGTCGATGCCTCTTTTGAGACAGAAGGGCTGATCTACCTTTATCCATTTACTGAGATCACTACCAATATCAACTCAAATATTGTAAGTGTTTTCCCTGCTACCCGATTACTGGGAGTTGTTGATCTGAATATCGAATCATCGATACGAAACAACAAAGGGTCAAACCTTGCCTCCTCATTAAAGAAACAAGTTGACTTTACAGCCCTGCTTCCCGGAATTAAATTTGAGGGAAACGGGATAATCCTTCCAAATTCTCAGAACCTTATTTTTCCCTTTAAAGCCTCTAACCTGAAGGCTGTCGATCTTAAAATTATCAAGATTTTTGAAAATAATCTTCCTCATTTCCTGCAGGAGAATGACATTGATGGCGGATATTCAATAAAAAAATTCGGCCGCCCGGTTTATTCCGGAAGAGTAGATCTCGTTGCCGGTTCAGGGAATAATGCAGGAGGATGGAACCTATTTACCATCGATCTGTCCGACTATATTGATGTTGAACCGGGTGTTCTTTATAAGTTATACCTGGGAATGAGAAGATCATATTCTCTATATCCGTGCAGCGGTACTGAATATGATAATAAATATGAAAATATGTTGCAGATGGCGGAAGAACAAAGCCGCCAATTCTGGGACGATCCGGATAATTATTACGAGGAGAGTGAAGATGAAATTTATTACTCCTATGGCTTCGACTGGAGAGATCGCGACGACCCATGCAAGGATGCCTTCTACAGTCCGGATAAAAGAGTTTCAAGAAATGTCCTGGCCTCAAATTTCGGAATGATAGCCAAAATGGGTGAAGATAATATTCTCCATGTTATGGTTAACGATCTTTTATCTGCTTTGCCATCAAATGAAGTTACCGTTGATGTATACGACTACCAGATGCAACTTATTATTTCAGGAATCACTGATCCTGACGGGGCAGTAGCAATGTATTGTGAAAGGAAGCCGTTCCTGGTAATAGCAAAAAAAGAGAAGGATCGTAATTATCTGAAAACAAATGATGGATCGTCACTTTCATTAAGCTCTTTCGATGTGTCGGGCACCAGGCCTGATAAGGGGATCAAGGCATTTATTTATGGAGAACGGGATGTATGGAGACCGGGAGATTCAATCTTTCTTTCAATTTTCATAAAAGCGTTATCCGACGATCTGCCTGCAGGCCACCCGGTGCAATTTGAGCTCATCAACCCGCTTGAACAGAGAGTAGATAACCAGATGCAGAAACAGGATGGAAGCAAACTGCTGGTTTTTACCACAAAAACTTCATCGGATGCTATAACTGGTAACTATAAAGCCATCTTCAGAATAGGCGGCGCGGAGTTTATAAAAAGAATCCGCATCGAGACCGTCAAGCCTAACAGGTTGAAAATAAATCTGAATTTTCCTGAACAGATCCTTGGCGGGAACAGAGCGGCAATTGGTTCACTTAATGTAAAATGGCTAAATGGCTCTGTAGCGAAGAGAATGAGATCATCTGTTGAATATCTGCTGAAACAGACAAAAACTGAATTTGAAAAACTGGGTCAATATATCTTTGATGATCCGTCAAAAGAGTTCTATTCAGAGAGTGTTAATATTTTCAATGACGCAATCGATGAAAACGGAAATGCATCTGTTGTTTTCGATCCCGGCAGGGATGACAATTCTCCCGGAATGCTGAATGCGGTTTTTACGGTCAGGGCATCAGAGCCGGGAGGGGATGAAAGCATAACGCAGACTACATATAAATACGCTCCCTATCCTGTTTTCGTCGGTATCAATTTCCCCGGACTAAAAGGGAAAAGCCGAATGCTTTTTACCGATGAAGAGAATGAGGTTAAATTAGTTACTGTAGATGAAAAAGGTAATCGTGTCGGCTCGGAGGTTGAGCTGATAGTATATAAAATATCATACCGCTGGTGGTGGGAATCGGACCAGGAGAACCTTGCATATTATATTTCCAATAACATCTATAAGCCGGTTATACGAAAAACTATTATTACAGAGAACGGAGAGGGTTCATTCTCCTTCCTTATCGACAAGAAAGAGTGGGGCCGCTACCTGATCCGCGCAATAGCCCCATCGGGCCATTCAACAGGGAAGATCCTCCTTTTCGACTGGCCATGGGAATATGGTATGAAAGGAAATTCCGACGGAGCAACTCAGCTCACTATCAGTACCAATAAGGAAAAATATAATCCCGGCGATGAAATTAACATCACTTTCCCCGCTCCTGAAAACGCCCGGGCAATAGTAACCCTGGAAAATTCTACCGGTGTTCTGGAGGAGATCAGGGCTAATACGGGAAAAGGGAATACTGAGGTCAGTTTTAAAGCCCGCGCTGAGATGGCTCCCAATATATATGCATATGTAACTGTTATTCAACCTCATGCCCAGACAGTTAACGATATGCCTGTGAGGTTATACGGTGTAGTGCCGATAATGGTGGAAGATCCCGGGACCCGGCTTTCACCAATAATCACTATGGCGGATGAATTAAGGTCACAAAAGCCATTTGAGATAAAGGTCAGCGAATCAGGCAAAAAACCAATGACCTATACCCTGGCCGTTGTTGATGAAGGGTTACTTGATATTACAGGGTTCATGACACCGGATCCATGGAACTATTTCTATGCCCGTGAAGCTCTCGGTGTTCAGACATGGGATATCTATGATTTTGTACTCGGAGCTTTTGGCGGAACACTGGAAAGGATCTTTGCCATTGGAGGCGATGAAGCTGTTCTTGACAAGTCAGCAAATAAGGCCCAGAGATTTTTACCGGTCGTTAAGTTCCTGGGACCATTCACTCTTGCATCAGGGAAAACAAATATCCATACCCTTACACTCCCGCAGTATACCGGTTCAATAAGGACAATGGTTATTGCCGGAAGCGACAGGGCATTTGGCGCTGCTGAAAAGTCGGTATTTGTTAAGGATCCGCTCATGGTGCTGGCTACGGCTCCGCGGGTAATAAGCCCGGGGGAGAAAGTGGCTCTACCGGTATCGATCTTCATTCAGAAAGAGGGAATTAAAGAAATAAGTGCTAAAGCCCTGGCAAATGATCTGATAAAGCTTGAAGAGACTGTTAAAAATATCATTGTAGCCGGTATGGGTGAAAAAGAGACAGAATTTATGTTCACTGTGGGTGAAAAAACAGGTGTGGCAAAGATCAGTATCTCAGTTTCCGGAGGAGGAGAGACAGCGGCTTATAATATCGAAATTGATGTAAGAAGCCCGAATCCGCCCGAGACACGATCCGAATTAAAAGTAATAAAGCAGGGAGAAAAATGGGAAACAACATTTAGTCCTTTCGGTATGGAAGGCACAAACTCAGCTCTTCTTGAAGTATCATCTCTGCCCTCTGTTAATCTTAAAAACCGTTTGGATTATCTTCTCGGTTATCCGCATGGTTGTTCTGAACAGATCGCTTCAGCTGCCTTCCCGCAATTATGGCTGAAAGAAATTACAAACCTCGATGATATAAAGGCTCAGGCTATTTCGGATAATATTACTGAGGCTGTAAATATGCTGGTTTCACGTCAAATGGTTAACGGAGGTATTGCTTTATGGCCCGGATCAGCACAACCTGATAACTGGGTGACATCATATGCAGGACATTTTATGACAGAAGCCGAAAGAAAGGGATACAGCATTCCTTCCGGATTCAGGATGAAGTGGCTCAGCTACCAGAAGAAAGCGGCACAGGAGTGGCGCTTTGACACAAAGTTTAAACAATCGGCTAATGATCAGGCATACAGGCTCTTCACACTGGCACTTGCCGGTGAGCCTGAAAAAGGTGCAATGAACAGACTAAGGGAGTCGCCAGGAATACCTCAGTTATCAAGATGGCTGCTGGCTGCAACATTTGCAACGACTGGCCGTCCGGAAGTTGCAGACGGCCTGCTCGATATGAGGGTTACCGCAACAGAACAGGAGTATCATAATTTCTATTATGGCAGCGAACTCCGTGATAAAGCAATAATCCTCTATACTCTCACCCTTCTGAAAAAAGAGGAAGAAGCTTTGCCTCTGCTGAAAGAGATATGCGACAATTTCAATAATGATACCTGGTACAGCACTCAATCTGTTGCATGGGGTCTGTTATCATATATGAAATGGACAGAGATGATCCCTGCAGGAAGCAACAGTGTATCAAAAATAAAGATCACCTTAAACGGAGCAACATCTGAAGAGACAATTCAACCGGGGCAGGTATTGTCGAAGGATATAACAACCAAAGGCGGGAATAATACATTACTCCTGGAAAACAGCTCTCAAAAACCGGTTTATGTTAACCTTGTCAGGAAGGGTATTCCTCTTGTTTCAGACCTTGTCCGTGAAGACAAAGGCCTGACCATGATGATCGATTACCTCAATATGGAGCTTAAAACAATTGATCAGAAGGATCTCCGGCAGGGATCTGATTTTATGATGGTGGTCAAAGTTACAAACAGCACTTTCTCGGGGGTTGACAATATTGCTCTTACACAAATGGTACCTTCGGGATGGGAGATCCGGAATACCAGAATGTTCGAAGTGAATTCTGGCATTAAAGAGAGTGCATTTGATTACCGCGACTTCAGGGACGACCGTGTAAATACTTATTTTTCATTACGCCAGGGTGAAAGCAAGACTTTCGTAATGCTCGTGAGTGCTGCCTATAAAGGCACATTTTTCCAGCCATCGGTATGGTGTGAAGCTATGTATACTCCAAATTGTTATTCGAGATATCCCGGAAATCCTGTTAAAGTAACTCCCCAGAAGTTTGAATAAAAAGGTCAAAATAATATTGATTATTACCGGGGCTCTTGTAACCCCGGTTTTACTTTCACCTGTAACATCTTTCAAAACGCCACTTTCAACAGTTGTGGAGGCCCGGGACGGTAGTCTCCTTGGGGCAAGAATTGCAGATGACGGACAATGGCGTTTCCCTGGTTTCGATCACGTACCTGAAAAGTTCGAAAAATCTCTTCTTACTTTCGAGGATCGCTATTTTTATTATCATCCTGGTGTCAATCCGGTCTCAATCGTGAGGGCATTTGTCAGAAACATAAAGGCCCGCGAGATAGTGAGCGGAGGAAGTACAATCACCATGCAGGTCGCAAGAATTGCAAGAGGGAACGGCCCACGAACCTATGTTGCAAAATTTATTGAAATGCTTTCCGCATTTAAACTGGAATTATTCCATTCGAAAAAGGAGATCCTTATATTGTACAGTGCCAATGCTCCGTTTGGAGGGAATACTGTAGGTCTTGAAGCAGCAGCCTGGCGTTACACAGGGAAATCATCGTCTGATCTGACCTGGGCTGAAGCCGCTGCCCTTGCAATACTCCCTAATGCTCCCGGACTAGTTTACCCCGGCAGGAACCAGGAAGTACTTCGAAAAAAACGGGATGATCTTCTTAAACGACTGCACGACAGAGAATACATTGACTCCATGACGCTTGTCCTGGCCATTGACGAACCACTCCCCGGTATACCAAAGGTCCTGCCTTCGAAAGCTGCTCATCTTACAGACCACTTCTTCAGGAATAATCATGGAGAGATGATTAGGACAACCATTGATCCCGATCTTCAGGCAAGGGCAACGGAAATTATCAATAAGCACCAGAAAGATCTTGAAGGAAATTTCATTTTTAATTCTGCCTGTATAATAGTTGAGGTAGAAAGCGGAAATGTACTCGCTTATGTGGGTAACAGCTCCCTCGAAAATGCTCCATTGCACGGAGGAGATGTGGACATTATCCGTTCACCAAGGAGTACCGGCAGCATACTGAAGCCGCTTCTTTATGCCGGATTACAACAGTCGGGCGATATATTGCCAAACTCTCTCATAGCTGATGTTCCGACCAGATTCCCGGGATTCTCGCCGAAAAATTTCGACAGAAGCTACAGCGGAGCGGTAAGTGCAGGTTCTGCTCTTTCCCAGTCACTTAATATCCCGGCTGTTAAAATGTTACAGATTTACGACCCGGAAAGATTCCTTAACCTGCTTCACAGGACAGGATTCACAACATTTAATAAACCGGCCGATCATTATGGTCTTTCGCTTATCCTGGGAGGAGGAGAGACATCGTTATGGGACCTGGCCGGAGTTTATGCATCTCTTTCAAGAGTTTTGAACAATTACATTGTTGAGAAGAAATATTTCAGGGGTGATTATCATCTTCCAGTTCTGATTTCAAAAGATGCACCTGTTGCCGAAAACGCCCTTGAGATTGATCCCCCTCTTTCTGCTGCATCAATTTGGTTGACATATGAAGCCCTTCAGAAGGTAAACAGGCCTGAGAATGAAACAGGATGGCAGTATTTCGCCTCATCTCCAAACCTGGCATGGAAAACCGGCACCAGCTACGGCTTCAGGGATGGCTGGGCCGTTGGAACTACTCCTGCATATGTAGCAGCAGTATGGGCCGGTAATGCCGACGGTGAAGGAAGGCCGGGACTTACAGGAATAGTTGCAGCAGCTCCTATACTGTTTGATCTTGTCAGCCTGATGGGATCAGGTGAATGGTTTGATACTCCGGATGAAGATTTTACAATGATACGGGTCTGCAGTAAAAGTGGTTTCCGGGCGGGAGCTGATTGTCCCGAGACAACTGAAATAAAGGCTTGTGTGAACGGATTACGAAGTGAAGCATGCCCATATCACCAGGTTATTCACCTGAATAAAACAGGTACACTTCAGGTAACATCTGAATGTGAGTCGCCTGTCAATATTAAAAATGTCAACTGGTTTGTTCTCCCTCCTGCCATGGAATATTTCTACAGGCAGAAACACCCTGAATACATGACTCTGCCACCTGTTGCTCCGGGTTGTTCCGCAAATAAAAGCATCTCTGTAATGGAGTTCATCTATCCCTCACCCGGAATCAAAATATTCATACCACGCGATCAGACCGGGACCCTTACCAGGGTAATTCCTGAGGTGGCACACAGGAACCCTGCAAAAAAGATCTTCTGGCACCTTGATGAGAAATATATTGGCACCACCCTATATATCCACCAGATTGAAATTGTTGCAGGTACAGGCGATCATTTCATTACAGCCGTTGATGAGGATGGCAATACTATAAGGTGCGGATTTGTGATAATATAAAATTGCCATTATCCTTTGCGACCTTTGCAAAATCTTTGCGACCTTTGAGGTTAAAATTTCTTTTTGCCTATAATGAATAATCATAATAAAGAAGAGATCTTCCCAATAGTCGATGAAGAAGGCAACACAATCGGAGAAGCAACCCGTTCACTCTGTCACGATGGCATCAGCAAGTTACTGCATCCCGTGGTTCATCTTCACCTTTTTAACAGTGCCGGAGAACTGTTCCTGCAGAAAAGGTCGCTGAAAAAAGATATACAACCGGGGAAATGGGATACCTCGGTAGGAGGTCATGTAAGTCCTGGAGAGACAGTCTCTGAGGCTCTTATCAGGGAAGCATTGGAGGAGCTTGGCCTGAAAAATTTTACGCCCTTGTTTCAAAAGAGATATGTATGGGTTTCCCCACGGGAAAGAGAACTTGTCAATTCATTTTCCACTGTTTCAGATGAAATGCCTGAGATTGACAAAGATGAAATTGACGATGGCAGATACTGGTCGTTGGAGGAGATAAAAAAGAGTGTGGGAAAAGAGATATTTACCCCGAATTTTGAATATGAATTCGATATGCTGTTTTCAGGTTGAGATTTCTGGCTTATGCTTCATATCACAATACCCCTCACAATAAAAGTAACAAAATAGAGTATATTTGCATATTATGAAAACATATGTAAAGATCGCATTGGCCGTTGTCTTCTTCATTGCTTTATCAGCAATTCTGGCAGCTCTTTATATGTACAATCTGAAACATACGGATATGTCGAAAGCGAAGCCGGATTTCGTTATTTCAGCCTCACTCCTTCAGAAGGCTTTTGAAGATAATGAGACTGAGGCTTCAACAAAATATATTAATAAGATAATTGAAGTAACCGGCACTATTGCCTCGGTAAAACCAGCTGAGAACAATTTTCTGAGCATATCGCTGGTAACCACAAGTGATCTCTCCTCTGTGATATGTACATTCCCTGCAATTTCCGACCCCTCAAAGTTCAAAACCGGCGAGGAGATAACACTTCGGGGAGAATGTTCCGGATTCCTTATGGATGTGCTTCTCAACAATTGTGCTGTAATAGGAAACCGGTAGTAATCAGTTAGAATATGGACAGACCTGTCAAAATACTGACCTTTAATAATGAAATTGAGGCAATTCTTCTCGGAGAGATACTGACCGAAAAACAAATTCCTCATATCATACGATCGTACCGCGACACTGCCTATGATGGCTTGTGGCAGACACAATCGGCATGGGGCCATATAGAAGCTCCGGAAATGCATCAGAATGAAATTCTTCAGTTCTATAAGGAAATGTCAGGGAGACTATTGGAATAACCCAACCTGTATCTTAGATTAATGTTTTTATCTTTGTCTGATATTTTATAAAGTATAGTATTTTGGATTTCAATGTCCCGATATGAATCAGAATCCGGAAGATAATAGACAAAGTAATCGCTTTCCCAGGTTTTTTAATACATTCCATCCAATCTTTAAGACCAGATATTTATACATCGGTTTCATTTCGGTTATTGCAGGTATTTTATTGAATTTTGCTTCCCAGGCTTACCTTCATAATTATATAAGTGAAGGGAAAACCCTGCCAATGCTCTCAGATCTGATACTTGATAATCTTCCGTTTATTGATGTCTCCCTTATATATGATATTGTTGCACTAATGCCAATACTCCTCGCTATCGCATATATATTTCACAGAAAAGACTACAACAGGATACCCCTTTTTCTGTTAATGATTGGTCTTTTTTATATTGTCAGGGGAATCTTTATTGTTTTAACTCCGTTTGGAAATCCACCGATGTTTACCGGATCTGAACCCCCTTTTCGCGGATTTGCAAATTTTGAACTGGGAGTATATCCCTCCGGACATGCAGGAAATGTATTTTTACTGATGCTGCTCGTGAAGGACAAGGTTTACAAATGGATAATAGGTATTTGCCTGATAATTGTCATTATTGCACTATTCCTTGCACATGGCCATTATAGTATCGACATTCTTTCAGGGCTATTCTTTGCTTACGCCATCAAATCGTTCGGGGAAAAAACCCTCCCCGGATTTGACCTGGGAAACAGGCAAAAGCAGTCAACAAAGACTTAACAAATCCAACAGAAATAATGCCTGCCTGATTACTTCAAAATGAAGGAGCTTCCTCTTTTTTCAAGCCTCCTTATCAGGAAAAAATTCATTATGGCAATAATGATCATCCCCAGCAGGAAAAGCGGGTAGGTAATTTTCCAGTTGTCCTGCCCTGTCATCATTGTCCATTCCGACATCCCCCCAATACTGGCAATAAGGGTTAGTGGCATAAATACCGTAGCAATAAGGGTAAGGCGTCTGACAGAACTATTTGTCTGGTTCGACATTCTGGTCATAAGATTGTTTAGAAGAGAAGAATATAACTCCATAAGACTGGTTTCAATCTCTCTGTATGTTTCTGTCAGTTCAAATAATTTGGCCAGGTGATCATAAATATCCCGATAATGGACTATCGCTTTTTCTCCAATAAAAGGACAATCCATTCTGCAGATTTTAACAAGGATCTCTCTCTCATGAAACAATCTTTTCCTAAGAGTAGTCAGGTCTTTTCTCAGGTGGATAAGTTGCAGAGGCTGAAATTTCTCAACATCGTCAAGTAATGATTCCTCTGCCTCTTCAAGTTCATCTTCCATATCATCAACAGCTTTGTACATCTGATCAACCAGGTTGTCGAGTATTATATGCAATAAAAAATCCGGGCCGGTTTTTGAATTTGGCGGACCGTTCTCGATGATACCCACAATATTGTTCAGATGTCTTCGCGTTCCTGAATTCTGACCACTAACTGTAATCAGAAAATTTTTCCCGATGAACAGATTAATCTCATCAATAATAAGGGACTTTTCAAGGTAACTGAATGCCTTGAAAATAATGAATGTATTCTTCGGGAAATATTCGATCTTGGGAACCTGCTTTTCATCAAAACAGTCCTCAACTGATAAAGGATGTATGCCCAGTATATCAACCAGAATATTAAGATCCTCCTTTGAAGGCTTATAATAATCAAGCCAGATAAAGCCACCTTCCCTGCCTGCAACAATAGCCTCTTCCAGAGATTTAACACCATAGAATAATCCTTCTTCAGAAAAATGATAGAATTTTGATTCAGACATATTTTTGGTTTTTAGATGTTTGAAAACGAACTCTGCTAAAGAAATTCCAAATTACTACAAAAAAACAAAATCCCGAAAACTTTATTATCGTTCAGATATGTGAACATATATCCAAAGGGAATGTTTAATGATTAATATGAAAAGAGAAAGAACTTAATTATGAATAACGCAATATACAATTTCAGGGAACCAAAGAATGAACCCGTTTTTTCCTATAAAACAGGAAGCCCCGAGCGGAAATTGCTTGAGGAAGAGCTAGAAATTCAGAGTAACAAAATAATAGATATTCCCCTTATTATCGGAGGCAAAGAGGTCCGTACCGGAAAAACCGGTAAAGTGGTAATGCCATCTGATCATAACCACGTTCTTGCGACCTATCACATGGCCACTGAGAAGGAGGTCACGAATGCCATTAGAGCTGCCCTTGATGCGAAATCGGAATGGATGAACCTCTCATGGATGGAGAGAGGTGCTATAATGGCCAAAGCAGCCGAGCTGATCTCAAAAAAACACAGGTATAAAATAAATGCAGCCACTATGTTGGGTCAGAGCAAAAATGTCTACCAGGCTGAAATTGATGCGGCATGTGAAGTAATTGATTACCTGCGGTTTAATACCTATTTTGCATCACTTATATACAGGGAACAACCTAAATCCGAAAACGAAAATATAAATCGTCTTGAATACCGTCCACTGGAAGGATTTGTATATACGGTGACTCCTTTCAACTTCACAGCCATTGCTTCCAACCTGAACACAAGCGTTGCCCTCATGGGAAATACCACTGTCTGGAAACCTGCCTCAACCTCCCTGCTTTCAAACTATTATCTGATGAAGATATTTGAAGAAGCCGGACTTCCTCCCGGGGTGATCAATTTTATTCCTGGTTCGGGGGCGCTGATAAGCAGCATTGTTTTGAAGCACAGAGATCTGGCAGGAATACATTTCACCGGTTCAAATGCAACTTTTAATACTCTTTGGAAACAGGTCTCTGATAATCTTGAAGTCTATAAATCGTACCCGAGAATCGTTGGCGAGACAGGAGGAAAGGATTTCATTTTTGCTCACAATTCAGCAAATCCGCCCGACCTTGCAACTGCAATTGTGAGGGGATCATTTGAATACCAGGGACAGAAATGCTCTGCAGCCTCAAGGGCATACATTCCACGATCTTTATGGAAAGAGACGCTCAGACTGTGTGATGAAACTTCCCCGTATGCACTTACAGGAGCCATCTTCAGCAATGATAAATATGCAATGATAACAGCATGCCGTGCTTTACGATATGCCGCCGGTAACTTTTATATCAACGATAAACCAACCGGAGCGATGGTCGGACAACAGCCTTTTGGCGGATCAAGAGCATCCGGAACAAACGATAAAGCAGGAAGTCACCTGAACCTTATCCGGTGGGTAAGCCCCCGGACAATCAAAGAAACTCTGATACCTGAAACAGGCATTAAGTATGCATTTATGGAGTAGAAGCCGGGAGATTCAAATTCCGGGCCGGATTCCCGGGTAAATAAACCCAATATTTTCATTTATCTGCCAGTAATGATATTTATCTGACAAATCCAGCTATTTTTATACTCTTTTATACAGAACTTGAAATAGTTGGTTATTGTCAGATTGGTTTAATGATTACTCCGGAACATCTTCATTGGCTGGAACATTGTTTGATAATATTCTTCATGACATTTCTTCATGAAGATGCTGCCATCCTCGCTGCTGCTTTTTCAACTGTGGAACACGATTTACCATTATGGCTGGCATATATCAGTGTTTATACCGGAATCGTTACAGGAGATCTTCTTATTTACGGCCTTGGCCATCTGGCACAGAAAAACAGGTGGCTGCGTTCCAGGATAATAGGGCTAAAGGTTGAGCGGGTAAAGTTATGGCTCGAGATACACCTTGTGAGAGTCCTGGTTTTGTGCCGAATAACACCCGGACTTCTTTTTCCAACTTTTGTAGCCTGTGGATGGTTCAGGATACCATTGGCCAGGTTTGCCACTGTTTCAATCCTCGCCGGGGCAATATACTCTTCAATTGTCCTGACAATCGTGGTTATCTTCGGAGACCTTGTGCTTACTCATCTTGGTTATTGGGCATGGGGGCTGCTTATTCTCGTATTAGTGGTAGTTGCTGTCAGGAATTCTTTCAAATCCCCCTGGAGTAAAGCAACAGGGCAACAAACTGAAGAGCTTCCATCTTCATTAATATCCGTTTTTAAAAAATATATCCCAACTCTGAAACGTAAGTTTCATGGAATGCCCTCCCTGGATGATCTTAAAAAGAGAGTTTCCATTGCAGAACATATTCCAAACAGCATTCTCTATTTCCCGGTTGCACTCTATTATCTGTTACTTTCAGTACGTTACCGCAGCCTTACTCTTCCTTCGGCATCCAATCCAATGATTGTAACAGGAGGTTTTATGGGGGAATCCAAAGCTTCTGTTATGCAACAGGTTGGAAATGAACAACAGCAATGGATAGCTGATTTTATATCTTTAATTCGTAATGGCGGCCCGGCCGAAGATGACTTTGATGCTCTCCTTTCAATGATGGGAGAAAAGAAAATGGGTCTTCCTGTCGTTGCCAAACCCGACATCGGTTGGAACGGATATGGAGTAAGACTAATCGAGGATAAAAGCCAGTTGTTACAATATATTTCGGTCTTTCCACACAATGAGAGAATATTAATTCAACGTCTGGTACCTCATGATGGAGAGGCCGGCGTTTTTTATGTAAGGATGCCCGGGCAGCAAAATGGCCGGATCTGTTCTGTTACTTTACGCTACTTCCCATTTGTAATAGGTAATGGAAAATCAACACTGAGGCAGCTGATACAGACAGATGAACGTGCAAAACTAAGGTCGCATTTTTATCTCAGAGGCAGATCAGAACACGTCGGATTCGGGAATGAAGAACTTGACAAAATTCCATTGCCTGGAGAATTAATCCGGTTATCATTTATCGGAAGCTTAAGGGTAGGCGGACTCTATCGCGATGCCACTCATCTTATTACACCTGAACTTATTAATCGCTTCGATACCATCTCCAAAAGTATGCCTGAATTTTACTTTGGCCGTTTCGATATCAGGTTTGAATCTGTGGATCTTCTTTCCAAAGGAGAAGGTTTCTCAATTATCGAAATCAATGGAGCAGGAGCTGAAGCTATACAGGCGTGGGATCCAAATGTTTCTCTGTTCAAATTATACCTTGAATTCTTCAAATCATTCAATTTGCTCTTCAAGATAGGAGCAATAAACAGGCGAAGAGGATTTAAACCCATGACACTGAGAGAATTCATCGGGGCCATTAAACATCAGAACAGACTTATTGAACAATATCCACCAGCCGGATAAACTATTTTTACTAAATTTACTCTCTATTCAAATCTTTTAAAAATGCCCTCTCCTGAAAATTATAAAGCCCTGGTTATTTTGAATCAATCTTCAGGAGTGCCGCCTGTTAACTTCATTATTTCAAAGGATCTTGAAAGACGTAAGAATGTACTTCCATATGTAAAGTCTATATCAATACAACATTCCGAAAATCTGATCAGGGAGAACCGGAATAAATATGATGTCTTTATTGCTGCCGGTGGTGACGGAACTGTTCATACCGTTGCCACTGAACTGGTTGGCAGCGATAAGATCCTTGGGGTTTTACCACTGGGCTCCGGTAATGGTTTTGCAAAGGAATTCGGATTTAAGCTTAATCTGCGCACGCTGATTTCCGAAATTGAGAAAGCAGAAAGTCTTGATATCGACGTAATTGAAATAAATGATAAATTGTGCCTTAATGTTGCAGGTATTGGTCTCGACAGCTTTGTTGCTCATTCATTTAACAATCTGAAGTTACGTGGTTTCCTTCCCTATCTCCTGCTGACTTTTAAGACTTTTTTACAGCTCAAACCTTTCCATGTAACCATCTCGATCAATGGAGAAGAGATCGTTTCAGAACAATTATTCGTTGTTACAGTTGCAAACACCAGGCAATTCGGGAATAATGCCTTCATTGCACCGGATGCAAGGCCAAATGATGGAATTATCGATCTTATATTAATAAGACCATTCCCAAAAATATTAGGAGTTCTTTTTGTAATACGCCTTTTTACAAAAAGAATCACAAGGTCTAAGTATGTAAGACACATAAAAACCGATAAGGAGATCGTAATTCAAACCAAAGAGGACAGGTTTCATATTGATGGGGAACCTCTTAAGATATCAGGAGAAGCTGTTGTAAGGATCAGGAGAGAAGCTTTGAAGGTTCTCAGAACAACCGGGAACAGGTTCATGTGATCTGAAGAAATTTTATAAGTAAAAACGATAGACGAAATATTGATAATTATAAAGCCCAAATTATGAAACCCTCTATTCTGAGCTTAACCATGTTACTCTCTATAGCTCTTTTGCTTACGGAGTGCGGACAGAAAAAATCAGAAAAATCCGAAGAGTCATTTCTTGGTGACTGGTACACAATCAAAGGAGATGTGGGCGCATACAGTTTTCAGAAAGATGAAAACTCCTATATTTTTTTCGGTACAGTTGGAATGCGTCCTGTGATATATGGTACCTGGAATATCGATAATGAAAAGTTTGTTATCACCATGGATAATGGAAAAACAACTGAATACTCCTTCTCATTATCAAATGATACTCTGACCTTTAATGATGGTGAAGAGATATATACCCGAACACTGCCTCTGGAAGTTAAATATCCTGAAGTCCAGATGCTGGTTAATATTTCTTCGGATTTCAGCGATCTGAAATTTTCTGCTCCGCAACCTGCAAATCTAAACTGGGGATACTGGATTGACAGTACACAGTCTGCTAAGGAATTTTCATTAAAAGGTTTCTCCATTTCTGCAAAAAGCCTCCTGTCATCCGGCTATTCAAGAGAGATTTCGGAATTCCTTAAAGATAATGGCTTTGAATCTGATACACTCTTTATGTCAGAAATTTGCGATGGCTACTGGGCAGAAAATCAAATTATTACAATCTGTGTTACTCAGGATTATGATTCTGAGAGCGATTCAGTTGATTTACGCGTTACCAGTGGTCTTATAATAAAATAAACCTTTCATAAATTATTAAAATCGACATGATGAAATCGAACCTGAAAGCAAGTAGAGCTCTGATCCTGTTTACGATATTTATGACTTTCATAACATATAATTTACATGGCCAGACACTTAATGAGATCGAATCTCAGCGGGTTTCTCTTCCAAACGGGTGGAGTCTGACACCCGTCGGAACCCATCTTCCTCTTGGCGATTTACCGCTTAATATTGCTCTGTCGCCATCAAAGAAGCTGGCAGCAGTTACAAATAACGGACAGAGTGATCAGACTATTCAACTGGTTGACTTAGTCCGGGAAAAAGTGATTGACTCAATCATTATTGGTAAATCGTGGTTGGGATTGACCTTTTCAGAAGATGGAAAATACTTATATGCCTCCGGTGGAAATGACAATATTATTATCCGTTATTTAATAAAAGATAACCGCCTTTCAATTTATGACTCAATCAGGATCGGAAAGCCCTGGCCTGAAAAGATCTCTGTTGCCGGTCTGGCCCTCTACGATGCGAAGAAGAGGTTATACGCCGTAACAAAAGAGAACAACTCACTATATGTTATCGATACGCAATCTAAAAAAGTTATCTCTAAACATCCCCTGGGAGGCGAGGGTTATACCTGCATCTTATCTCCTGACCATAAAGTCCTCTATATCTCCTGCTGGGGATGTGATAAGATTATATTTTTTGATACAGGTTCGGAGCAAATCACCGGTTCAGTTGCTGTTGGCGATAACCCTAACGATTTATGCATCACGGCGAACGGACAATACCTGTTTGTCGCAAATGCAAATGATAACAGTGTTTCGGTAATTGATACCCGGCAAAAGAAGGTTATTGAGACACTTAATTCAGCTCTCTATCCCGATTCACCTGCCGGTTCAACAACAAACAGTGTGGCTCTTGGGGATAATGATAAGACCCTGTTTATTGCCAATGCCGATAATAACTGCCTGGCTCTGTTTGATGTCTCTGAGCCCGGATCAGGCAAGAGCAAAGGTTTTATACCCACTTCATGGTATCCCACATGTGTGAGAATAGCAAAAAATAAAATTCTGGTAAGCAATGGGAAAGGAATCTCTTCTCATGCCAATCCATTTGGACCTAATCCCATTCGAAAGGGTACAGAGGTTATTTACCAGTCAGGTGGGAAGGAGCAGATAACGAAGGTTCAGTATATCGGGGGTCTGTTCAGAGGTTCTCTGGGCATTCTGAACATCCCTGATGATAAACAGATTGCTGTCTATTCGAAGGCGGTCTTTAATAACACTCCATATATCAAGAATAAGGAGCTGATTTCAGAAGGAGTCACAGACAATCCCATACCACAGAAAGTCGGGGATTCCTCACCAATTAAATATGTTTTTTACATCATTAAGGAAAACCGTACTTACGACCAGGTACTGGGTGATATTCCTGAAGGCAACGGCGATCCCAACCTGGTACTTTTTGGCGAAAATATAACTCCTAACCAGCATGCACTGGCACGCGAATTTGTTTTGCTCGACAATTTTTATGTCAATGGCGAGGTTAGCGCCGACGGCCATAACTGGACAATGGGGGCCTATGCTACCGATTTCAATGAAAAGACGTGGCCGACAAGTTATGGAGGGAGAGGAGGAACCTACCCCGGAGAGGGCAAGAGGGAAATTGCGAACAATAAGGATGGTTTCCTCTGGGATTATTGTCAGCGCAGCGGAGTGAGTTACCGGTCGTATGGCGAATTTGTTGATAACAATAAACCTTCCATTCCTGTATTGAAGGACCACTTCTGCAAATCTTTTACAGGATGGGGAATGTCAGTCCGCGATACAGTGCGATTCAGTCAGTGGAAGCATGATTTTGACTCTCTCCTTAAGGCAGGAGCTCTGCCTCAGCTTAGCACAATACGAATGGGAAATGATCATACAGAGGGGCTTAATCTCGGAAAACCGACACCATTTGCTCATGTCGCCGACAATGACCTGGCAGTAGGTCTGCTTGTTGAACATTTAAGTCATAGTTCAATCTGGAAAGAGAGCCTTATTTTAATTGTTGAGGATGATGCCCAAAATGGTCCCGACCATGTGGATGCTCACCGTACTACTGCTTATCTGGCAGGTGGATTTGTAAAAAAGGGATTCGTCGATCATACTGCTTATACAACATCTTCCCTCCTCAGGACTATTGAGCTTATTCTTGGCCTCCCTCCTATGAGCCAGTATGATGCCTCTGCGGTTCCTGTGTGGAGATGCATGAATAATACCCCTGATCATCCCCCGTTTAAAGCCAGACAATGCCTTATAAACCTGAATGAAAAAAACCTTGCTCAGAATGACTGGCAGCGGAAAAGCGAACAGTTTGATTTCACGAAAGAGGACCGTGTAAATGATGCTGCATTCAATGAAGTGATCTGGAAAGCAGTTAAGGGATTTGATTCTCCCTGCCCACCTGCTGTCCATGCAGCATTCTTTATACCGGTTGGTCAGAAAGACAGAGATTGATTTGGTTATGCAGTTTCTTTTGCTCAATTAATTTATATTTCATATTTTTGATTTTGTTATTGCCATATTTTCAAATACTTGACATATTTAGCACAACCTTAATCAGAAAGGAGCTATGAAAAGAAGTCTATTTTTTTTAATTGTTTTTCTCATCCCAATTTGGGCTGTGGCTCAGTACAATCAAAAGATAAGTATTAATCTCGCCTCCGGAATTTTTGATACCTTCGGTAAAAAAGTTGGGGAATATGACCCGATGCAAATGCCAAATTATCAATTGGGATTCTCTGCAAACGGAGGATTACAAATCAGGATAAATGACAGATTGTCTATTTCGGCTGAAGTTGGATTTATGAATTCACGAAGATGGTACTACAGTGAGGGTGACAATAATAATTATTTATACTGGTATATTACTCTTGATACAATAACGTATGAACCAATTGCTGAAGGTGAAAATTACCTCGATATCCAAAATTATAGTTTTGGAGTTAAACCAAAATATTACCTGGGTCCCGGTAAGAGATGGAATCCTTACTTTTATGCAGGAGTGAATATTAATTGGACTCGTGCTTATTTTGAAGATAATTTGTGGGTAGCATTAGATAAATTTAACATGCTGGATCCTGATGACACAGGTCCATACAATTATAACCTGGAAACAAACTTCGGTGTTGGTTTTAATCCTGGCTTTGGTGTGGAATTCTTCCCAAATGAGAGGATCGGTTTTAATCTTTCCTCTGGATATTATTTTATTATGCTTAACAAAAAGAATTTCAAAAGTCCTGAACGTGAGGAAAACTTTAATGCCTTTGTCTTACAGGCCGGATTAAGGTTTTATTTTATTAAGTCCAAAGATTTGTAATGATGCGGTCTCTTGCTTTCTTTATTATTCTTTCTCTCTGTTTTGGTATTCCTTGTAATACTAACGCTCAGTACAATTTTAATGTAAAACGTCCCCTGAGCGAAACCAGGCACAATATTGTTTTTGCTTCATACAGCCAAGACGGAAGATACATTATTACTGCCGGATCAGACAGTAGCATCATTATATGGAATGCCGACCGGCTGACTATCTATCGCACACTTACCGGGCTGGAAGCAAGACCCAATATGGCAGTATTTTCAAAAAACAATGAGTATGCCCTTGCAGGAGGTAAAGACAATAAGGTATCTATGTGGGACCTTGGGAAGATATCTCCGGTAATAACAAAGACATTTGAAGGCCATAAAGATCAGATAAAATCTATTGATGTAGGTCCCGATGGAAAGCTACTTGCAACTGGTAGTACAGACAAAACAATAAGAATATGGGATTTACAAAGCACAAACCTGATCTATGAGCTGAAAAAACACAGCAAAGATGTAAATTCAGTTGTTTTCAGCCCGGACGGAAAGGTACTTGCATCCGGTGGAGCCGACGGAACTATTATACTGTGGAATGTTGAAAATGGTGCTATAATAAAATCACAAACTGCTCACAAAGGATATACCAGGGACATCGCTTTCAGTCACGATGGAAATCTGCTTGCCAGTTGCGGCGACGACAAACTGATTAAAATATGGCAGGTTCCGGGCCTGGAACAATCAGGAACTCTTACAGGACATAAGGATTGGGTTCAGTCTATCGATTTTAGTCCCGACGGGAAAACCCTGATAAGCGGGGGAAGAGATAATCTGATAATACTCTGGGATGTTGCCGGCCAGAAGATTCTGCGCCAATCGGACAAGCAGGAACAGATCGTAACCTCTGTTGATATTTGTCCTATACGTCCTGATTTTATCTCTTCATGTTTCGGATCTGAAAAGCTCGAAATCTGGGCTCTTTCAGGCCTTGACGAAACTCAATGGAAGGAATTACCGGTATTAATTGCAAAACCACAGGCCACGGCAAATAATATTGCCGATAATCAGCTGAATTTCAGGCAGGAACAATCCGCAAATGATATTGCCACCTCAAAAGATACTCCCGCAATTAATCCAATGATCGAGGTTTTTTCACCTGTTCCTGTAAAGGGAAGGATAGTCCATGATAAAAGTAATGTGATTTTAATTGGCCGAACCAGCGACCCGGATGGGATCAATGTCTTTTTGGTCAATAAAAATCCTGTGACATTATCTGAGGATGGGGTATTTCAGTATAACATGAATCTTACAAAAGGAGAAAATCAGGTAAGTATTATTGCCATCAATAAAAATGGTAAGTTGAATGAAATAAAACTTGGTATTAATTGTATTGCAATGGATGCTGCCGGACCAGCTTCCACAGAAATTTCAACAGGAAAATATTATGCTTTGATTATCGGTATCAATAATTATCAGAGTGGTGATATCCCCGATCTCGACAATCCCGTTAAAGATGCTGAAAGCCTTTACCAGGTTCTTTTAACAAAATATACCTTTGAAAAAGAGAATATTACTTTCCTCAGGAATCCCACGCAGAGCGAAATTATTACAACATTTGATGGTCTTTCAGGAAAACTTACTGCAAATGATAACCTGCTGATTTTCTACGCCGGACATGGCCATTGGGATGAAAAGGGAAGAGTTGGGTTCTGGTTGCCTTCTGATGCTACCAGGAACAACACGGTAAACTGGTTCAGGAACAGCACCCTGCGTGATTTTATCGGGAGTATACAATCAAAACATACCCTTCTTATCGCCGATGCCTGTTTCAGTGGCGCTATTTTTAAAACACGTGCCCTTTCAGATGCTCCCCAGGGAATAAAGAAACTTGCTGACCTTCCAAGCAGAAGAGCCATGACAAGCGGAATTTTAGAGGTAGTTCCTGATGAGAGTTTTTTTATCAAATATCTCGTTAAAAGACTTTCTGAAAATGATGAAGAATTTCTTACATCGGAGTCCCTTTTCAGTAGTTTCCAGACTGCTGTAATGGATAACAGTCCAAACATACCTCAGTTTGGCGTTATTCAGAACGTGGGAGACGAGGGGGGCGACTTCATTTTTATTAAACGTTAATAGATTTAGCAAATGCCTGTATTTATAGTCATATGCCTATTTATTTAGTCATATATTGTCATAAGTAGGAAAAATGGGGTTTAGAGGCGTTACAGATTAGGGCTGTCTCAAAAGGCTAAATCCATTAACCTTTTGAGAAAGACTCGTTATATCTCCACAAATATGTGATGAACCATTTTTACAATCCCTTTGCCCATAGGGCATATACAATAGTAGCATAGAATTTATGACCAGCCATTTCATTGCCGTAGGGCATTAACAATTGTTATCAGTAACAATTGCTAAATCCTGATTGAATGATCGATTTTTTTTATTAATTTGCATCAGAAATTAATTTAAATATCATAAAATGAAACGAAACATTATTTTATCATTAACATGTGCAGTTGCAATGCTTATCATCCTGCCTGCATGCGGTCAGAAAGTAAACAAACTCACTTCCAAAGAGAAGAAAAACGGATGGGTCCTTCTGTTCAATGGCAAGGATTTTGCCGGCTGGAGACAATGCAACGGAACGGCAATGCCTGCCAACTGGGTTATTGAAGAAAAGGCGATGAAGGTATTTACCGGGGAAGGCAAAAAACCGGGTCAGATGGCAAACGGCGATATCGTATACGGCGATAAGAAATTCAGGAACTTTGAATTTTCAGTAGACTGGAAAGCCAGCAAGATGGCAAACTCAGGTATCTTTTTTAATGTCACGGAATTACCTGGCCAGGCAATCTACTACGCCGCTCCTGAAGTTCAGGTACTCGACAATGTTGATGCAACTGACAATAAGAATCCGACTCACCTTGCCGGTTCCCTGTATGATATTCTTGCTGCAGATCCAAAGAGCGTCCACCCCGCGGGAGAATGGAACACCATTGTGATCCGTATGGAAAATGGGAAAGTGACCCACACTCAGAACGGAGTGAAAGTGGTTGAGTACGAAATGTGGACACCTGCATGGGATGAGCTGGTAGCCAACAGCAAATTCAAGAGTTTCCCGGGCTGGCAGAAAGGCATAGCGAAAGAGGGTTATGTCGGTCTTCAGGATCACGGATATCCTGTCTGGTTCAGGAATATTAAAATCCGGGAATTATAGTATTTTGTATATTGAGACACCTTCAGGCATAATTATTGTACTGATAAGAAGTAATTTTAATAACGTCATTTAATAACTATCTTATAGTGAAATATTTAATTTATACTATCAGGACCAGTACATTTATCCTCCTTTCCTGTCTCATGTTGTTTGATGCACCGGCTCAGGACAATTCGGCCAGGCCTCTTCCCCAGTTTATCTTTCCCGGTTTTGAAAGAGGCATAATAAAAATGAAAGATGGAACTCGTGTTTCCGCTATCCTTAATTATAATATGGTTGACGAATTGATGGTCACTTATTTGAATGAAGCCTACAGGAGCTCGAAAAATACTAAAGAAATTGATACTATATATCTGCAAAACAGGGTATTCGTTCCTGTAGAAAATTTTTTCTATGAAGTTCTCTCCGGTGGGCCTGTCACTTTTTTCCTCCAGAATAAAAGTAATTACACACCGAATGGTGCTGACATAGGATATGGCATGAAGTCTCAATCAGTAGGCTCAACCTCTTTCCAGAGATTTGAAATCGGGACGGATGTAGTAACAATAGATCTCCCTCCAAATGTCACTGTAACACCCGCATTTGTCAATTGGGTAAGAACTGATGATAAAATGGCAAAGTTCACTTCTGAAAGACAACTGCTGAAGATATTCCCCGGGAAAGAGTCTGAGATTAAGGCTTATATCAAAAAGGAGAAAATTAACCTGAAAGTCCGTGAAGACCTGATCAGGCTGGCCAATTACTGTAATGAGCTCCTGAAATAACTGTCCTGGGATCTCTCTTCACTTGAGTTAAATAAGATATATCTCCTGTCAGCTATTCAGACTATAGATCTGAAAATAGTATATGCTATTAATTATGGCAGCTGCATTCATGGCCATACGACATAGGTTGTTAGTTTATTCATGGATGAGAACAATAATAATTGTTTTACATGAATCTAAAGTTTACTTTTGAAAGAGGTAATATGAATTAATTCAAACCTTAAAGGGTAACCTGCAATGAAACTGTGTATATTTTAATCCGCCAGATATGAAAAGAGTCTTCAGAATTCTATTGGGATTGATTATTGTCTTATTGATTATCATAAGCATTAAAACGATAACATTTAAATCATTGCAGATTAAATCAGAACCGGTAACTCTACCGGTTTTTGGTAATGAAAGTTTTGAGAATTTTTCCAGGGCAATCACATTTCCGACAATTTCCAATGAAATCAATCTTCCAATAGATACAGTTGCATTTAACGGATATCTCAATTTTCTGGTTGAAGCATATCCTTTAATACATTCAAAACTAAAGAAAGAGACTTTCTCCGTCTTCAGCCTGCTGTACACATGGGAAGGGAAAAACACAGCACTGAAACCGGTTATTCTTACAGCCCATCTGGATGTTGTTCCTGAAGGAGAAACAGATGCCTGGACCTTGCCTCCTTTTTCCGGTGAAAATGATGGCACCTATATCTGGGGAAGAGGAACCCTCGACGATAAAGCTTCTATGATATCAATTCTTGAAGCCGTTGAGAGACTTCTTGCTGAGGACTATCAGCCTGAAAGGACCATTTACCTTGCATTTGGTCATGATGAAGAGATCAATGGCTTAAGAGGGGCAGCTGTTATTGCCGCTGCTCTCAAAGAAAGAGGCGTTGAGGCAGAGTTTGTTCTTGATGAGGGATATGCTGTGACAGTTGGGATGGTACCAATGATAAACAGGCCGGTTGCTCTTATCGGAACATCAGAAAAGGGTTATTTATCAGTAAGACTGACTGTTGAAATGGAAGGAGGACATTCTGCCTATCCCGAAAAAGAGGCAGCAATAACAGTGCTCACTGAGGCTCTGAATAAGATTGTTGATAATCAGATGGATGCGAAAATTTCAGAACCTTTAAATGATTTTATGAGGTATATTGGCCCGGAGATGCCATTATATGCGAAAGCTATTTTTGCTAATAAATGGCTTTTTAAACCTGTTATTCTGAATATCTATCAGGGAGCCAAAACCTCAAATGCTCTTGTCAGGACAACTACTGCACCAACCATAGTAAAGGCGGGAGTAAAGGATAATGTTATTCCCACAAAAGCAGAAGCAGTTGTTAATTTCAGGATCCTGCCGGGTGAATTATCCTCAGATGTAATGGAGCATCTTAAAGCTGTTATTTCGGATGAAAGAGTCAGGCTCTCTATGCTGGAGGGATTTAACGAGCCCTCTCCGGTCTCTCCGGTAAATGTATCTGGTTTTGAAACTATTCATAAAACAATCCGGCAGGTTTATCCCGATGCATTCGTTGCACCCACAATGATGCTTGCTGCCTCGGATAGCAGGAAATACATTGAATCAAGTAAAAACATCTACAACTTTGCCCCGATGATAATCACCTCCGAAGATCTTTCAAGAACGCACGGGCTGAATGAAAGAAATAAAATCGAAGATTTCCTCCAGGGAATTGGCTTTTATTACCTTTTAATTAAAAACTGCAATTTGTGATACGTGTCTTTAAAGATGAAACAGATTAAACTGTACAATTTATAATCAGCGCAACTTGTCCGTAATACCATGGTAAAGACAAATTAATTATGAAAAACTTCAAAATCATTTTTCTCCTGTTAATCTTATTATGGGGATGTTCAATCCATGAAAAATATGACGTGTTAATCCGCAACGGTCAAATATTTGACGGTTCCGGTTTAGCTCCTTTTAAAGGTGATATCGGCATAAATGCGGATACTATAGCTAAAACCGGCGACTTACAAAATGCAAGAGGTCAGATTGAAATCGATGCAACAGGATTGGCAGTTGCCCCAGGTTTTATAAATATGCTAAGCTGGGCCAATGAATCACTCATTGAAGATGGCAGGTCACAGAGCGACATCCGGCAGGGAGTCACTCTTGAAGTATTGGGAGAGGGAGAATCAATGGGACCTTTGAATAACCGGATGAAAAAAGATCTAAAGGATTCACAGGGCGATATTAAATATGATATTGTGTGGACCACGCTGGGTGAATACCTTGAATTCCTGGAGGACAAAGGAGTTTCCACGAACATTGCCTCTTTTATAGGGACAGCCACCCCAAGGATTTATACTATTGGTTATGAGGATCGTGAACCAACACTGACTGAGTTGGATTCAATGATATTGCTGGTCAGGCAGGCAATGGAGGAAGGAGCAGTAGGCGTCAGTTCCGCCCTGCAATATGTTCCCGCAAGTTTCGCTAAACAGAACGAAATCATCTCCATCTGTAAGGAAGCAGCCAGATTCGATGGAATGTATATTTCTCACATAAGGGATGAGGGCGATGATCTTTCAGGAAGTCTTGACGATTTAATCATTACCGCAAAAGAGGCAAATATCAGATCGGAAATTTATCACTTTAAACAAAGTGGAACATCAAACTGGGGCAAACTTGAAGAAGTGGTTAAGAAAATAGATTCAGCAAGAAAAGAAGGTATTTACATAACCGCGGATATGTACAATTATATCGCCTTTGGAACGGGTTTTGATATTCTCATGCCGGAATGGGTCCAGGAAGGGGGAAATAATGAATGGTTTAAAAGGCTTTCTGATCCTTCAATAAGAAAAAAAATAGGCCCGGTAATAGCTAAAAAAATTCTAAATGAAACAGGATCTGCCGACAATTTTTTAGTTACCGGTTTTAACAACGACTCATTAAAATACCTTACAGGCAAAACTCTTTTAGAAATAGCTGCATTGAGGAAAAAATCTCCCGAGGAAACTGTTATGGACCTGGTGATCCAAGACGGCAGCAGAGTTGGAATTATTGGATTTTCAATGTCAGAGGAGAATATTAGGAAAGAGATTAAAATTCCATGGATGAGCTTTGGCTCCGACGGAGAATCATCAGCCACTGACGGAGTTTTTCTAAAATCAGGTTGTCATCCGCGTTCCTATGGCAATTTCGCGCGACTGCTTGGTAAATATGTTCGAGATGAAAAGGTCATTTCTATGGAAGAAGCGATTCATAAACTTACCGCTTTGCCTGCAGCTAATCTGAAGATCAGGAAACGGGGGGCAATAAAAGAGGGATATTATGCAGATCTGGCAATATTTGATCCTGATAAAATTCAAGATCATGCAACTTTTGAGAGGCCGAGGCAATATTCCACCGGTATGGTACATGTGTTTGTAAATGGCGTACAGGTTTTAAAAGACGGAGAACATACAGGAGCCTTACCGGGACGTGTTGTTAGAGGCCCGGGATGGATCCCTTTAAAGGCAATCAATTAATGTAGCAATAAATTATTCTACCTGACTGTGGTTGAAATAACCAACGTAATAATTTTCAAAAAGGGAACTAGGGTAAAACTTCATGAGCGGTTTTAGTTTATTATAATTGTATTCCCGACACCCAATTCAAAATAATTCTCCCCGAATGCTCTCTTAAACATTTCTATCTGTGAATCTCCTGTGCAATGTGTTGCTCCGCATTTCACCACTCCCAGAGCTTTCATTTCAGATAATATGGTATTCATCTCCTTTTCAGATTTCTCCAGTAAATGAAAACCGCCGAATACCATATAAACATTCTTGTTAAAAGTAGATTTGATCTCTTTTAACATCTCAACAATTCCGGGATGTGAACACCCCGTCATTACTACAAGACCTTTTTTAGAATTAAGAATCAGAGCATGCTCTGGTATCTGGTAATCAAATACACCTGAACTGTAAAGGTTTTCGCATATTTTCGCGGGTTCATCAACAAGTATCGGCTCCAGGCCCAAACCAAGCATTTTCTTTTTAAAGGTATCTGAGAATGGTTCCGGAATAATAACAGGTATGTCTCTTTTCAATTTTACAAATGCAGGTATCCCGCCTGTATGATCCCCATGTTCATGTGAGATTACCAGCAAATCTATCCTGTCAGCATTAATCCCCATTTTCCTGAAATTATTTTCAAAGATGTCAGGCTTTGTCCCGGTATCAAAAAGAACCTCTTTGTCAAGCCCTTCAATAACTATTGAATATCCCCAATCTGGTTTTAGATCCTCAATCCTGATATAATTGTCATATATTACCCTGATAGTCACAGGAGTTTCAATACCATTGTTTGATGTTATTCCGATCAGTCCGGATGGATCCTGCAAAATTTTATAGCTCTGCCCTGACAGTTGTAACCGGAATATGATTAATACCAACGCTGCCAAAAAAAGTCTGTTTGTTTTCATCAGATTATAGTTTAATAGCGTAAATCAAATTTATGCCTCAGAATTAATTATTCCTAATTTATTTTTTACATAATACCTGTTAACAACTAATGGGAAGATCTCATGGCTGTCTTGTATTTGCTGTCAAATTCGATATCAAATTTTTGTTCTGAGATGGTTGAGCTCAACTTTACAATCTTTTTGAACCACTAAAAACTAACCGTGCTAATTGCATCCCAATGGTTTTGATAGAATCGGGTGTATAGTTTTAAAAAATACTTGACTTGTATTATTGTCTTTCATAACTTTAACAGTAATAACCACGAAGAGATATTCTCAATTAGATAGTACTGCCATGAAATGCTTTCTAAAAAACATTGTAATTGTCTTTTTTTATGCTGGCTTAATCTTGATTATAAATTCATGTGAGAAAGAAAAAGTCCCAATTTTAACAACCGCTGAGATAGTCAATATTACATATACAACTGCTACAAGTGGAGGCACTATTTCTGATGAAGGATCAGGGGAAGTTATAGCCAGAGGAGTTTGTTGGAGTACAGGAATCAGACCCACAATAACGGACTTTGTGACTTCTGATGGTTCAGGTGCGGGAAGTTTCACAAGTAATATGTCTGGTTTGATTGAAGCAACTACATATTATACGAGGGCTTATGCAACAAATAGTGCAGGAACTGGTTATGGTAATGAACTGTCATTTACTACAAATCAGGTACTTCCTGCCACCCTGACAACTTCTTCCATCAGTTCGATAACATTATCATCTGCAATATCAGGTGGCAATATTACGGATGATGGAGGAGGCCAGGTTACTGCGAGAGGTATTTGTTGGAGTTCAAGTCTTGGTCCTACCATTTCGGACGCTCATACTGAGCATGGAACAGGGATCGGAAGTTTTACCAGTAATCTTACCGGATTAGCAGCCGGTACTGCCTACTATGTGCGTTCATACGCAACTAATTCTGCAGGCACAGCATATGGCAACCAAATAGTATTTACTACTTCAATAGAGGATAATGAAGGAAATAAGTATAATACCGTCAAAATTGGAACACAAATATGGATGGCAGAAAACCTCAAAGCCACAAAGTACAATGATGGTACAGACATCCCCCTGGTAGCAGATAATTATTTATGGGCTGCTCTGACCACACCAGCTTACTGCTGGTATAACAACAATATAGTTAATAAAAACATTTATGGCGCTTTGTACAATTGGTTCACTGTTAACACAGGCAAGCTATGTCCATCAGGATGGCATGTGCCTTCACATGTTGAATGGGGAATGCTGGCTGACTATGTGGGTGCAAGTGTAGCAGGCGGTAAGCTAAAAGAAACTGGTACTACCCATTGGTCAAGTCCAAATAGTGATGGAACAAATGAAAGTGGTTTTACTGCTCTGCCTGGTGGATATCGTTTTAATGATGACGGCACATTTTACGATCTTGGTTACACCGGTAGCTGGTGGAGTTCCTTTGAAGGGTTGAGTTATCAAATGTACTACAATAGAAACGATTTATATTGGTACAATGCAATAAAAACTTATGGTTTTTCTGTTCGTTGTATAAAAGATAAATAAACCAGGGTAATAGGTGTTCGGGTATGCTCTCAATATTTAAAAGTGCTCGACTGCCTGTCCGGACCTCGCTTGAGGGCAGCCAATTTTAATCGGCGATTGAATTTAATTGAGGGTAATTGGGGAGCTATTTGTAATACAAATGTTATAAGTTGTATTAGGTAAGAAATTGATCCTTTGACAAATAGTTGATTTTGCATTTAATAAACGTAACTTTAATTGCAGAAATGAAAATCAGGAATAGATTTGTACATATATACTCAGATATTGGGAGTGTATATGTAACAAATCCTTTGGATATATTAAATATATATTTAATACTACATATACACAGATGTTAGCCTTTATTTCAATTAAACGCGAAAGACAATTAATCTATAAATTATGAAAAACCGCCTTTTTATTACGCTCATTGTTTTTTCTGTTGTAATTAATTCATACTCTCAAAACGAAAATGCAGAAACGCAAATTGCCTGGGACACTTGGGGTGTTCCACATATTACAGCAGATAGTATTGAAGAATTGTTCTACGCACAAGGTTGGGCGCAAATGCACAATCATGCAAACCTTATTTTAGAGCTGTATGGAACCTCCAGGGGAAAAGGTGCTGAATATTGGGGGGAAAGTAAACTGCAAAATGACATACTTATTCATACTCTTGGTTTTACTGAGTTGGCAGCGATATGGGAAACTAAACAAGATCCGGAACTCAAAAAGATTTATGCCGCTTTCGCTAAAGGCATGAATGCCTATGCAAAAGTGTATCCAGAGACCATTGACGAAAAGAATAAAGTTGTTCTACCATTAACGACTAAGGATATGAACATGCATAGTATGTATGTTATCTTCACACGTTTTATTGCTGGTGCCGATCTGGGACTTGTGCAACAATGGTCAGATATGGGTTCAAATACTTATGCAATTGCACCAAAACGCTCGGCTTCTGGAAATGCAATGTTAGTTCAAAATCCGCATTTACCATGGGGGCAAGAATTTTTGTTTTTCGAATCACATTTAATTCTTGGCGGAAAAAACATGTATGGAGCTACATTGGTTGGTCTTCCAGGAATTGTCATTGGTTTTAATGACAATTTAGGTTGGAGTCATACAAATAATACTATTGATAATGCAGATACGTATGAATTAGCACTGAAAGCTGGAGGCTATTTACTAGATGGTAACCGCGAAGAATTTATCACATCTTCAAAGACTATAAAAATTAAACAAGATGACGGGAGTTTAATCGATCATGAAATTCCCCTATTAAAAACTATTCATGGACCGGTTGTTAATAAATCGGAAGATAAAGTTTTGGCTCTTCGTATGGTTGGATTGGACAGACCAAATATGTTTTTACAATGGTGGCGAATGATAAATAGTACAAGTTTTGATGAGTTTGAATCTGCTTTAAAAATGGCACAAATACCATTCTGGAATGTAATGTATGCAGATAAATCAGGTGAAATTTTCTACCTATTTAATGGTTTAGTACCAAAGAGAACTGAAGATTCTTGGGCTTATTGGGATCGTATAATTCCTGGTGGAAAATCTGTTGATATATGGACAGAAGTTCATGATTATGTCGATTTACCTAAAATAAAAAATCCAACTGGTGGATGGCTTCAAAATGCCAACGATCCGCCTTGGACTAGTACAATACCTATGACCTTGAATCCTGACGATTATCCGGGATATATGGCTCCTAAATATATGCCATTTAGACCTCAACGTGCAGCAAGAATGCTTATTGAGGACGAATCGATAACGTTTGATGAATTAGTGCAGTACAAACTCTCCACACGCTTAGAATTCGCAGACAGGATTTTAGGTGATTTATTTGCGGCAATTGATGCATCAGATTCAGAGAAAGCAAAAAAGGCAAAAGTTGTGTTAGAAAATTGGGACAGAGAAGCCGATGCAGATAGTAAAGGGATGCTTCTTTTTTATACTTGGGCAAGAAAGTTTAATCCAAACAGAGAATCTAATTACCAAGAAAAATGGAGTATTGAAAAACCAAATACAACACCAGATGGTTTAGCAGATCCTGATCGAGCAGTTCAACTCTTGGAAGAAACAGCAACCGAATTAGAAGCAAAATATGGAAGTTTAGATATCGCTTGGGGAGAATATTATAGAATTAATTATAATGGCAAAGATCTTCCTGCAAATGGAATTGATGGATCTATGGGAGTGTTTAGAGTAGCATCGCCTGGAGGTAAAGATGAAGACCATATGTATGTCGGTGGTGGAGACTCTTGGGTTGGTGTCATTGAGTTTGGGGATGAAGTAAATGCCAAGGTTTTATTAAGCTATGGTAATGCCACTCAAAAAGATTCTCCTCATAATGGTGATCAGTTAGAATTATTCTCTAAAAAAGAATTACGTGACGCTTGGTTTACAAAAGAGCAAGTTAAAGCCAATACTGCAAAAGTAGAAGTACTTACCGAAAATGGATTTAATGAAAAAAAATAAACAAAGGCTAACAATGTATAAGTGGCATTAAAACGACCGCTTATACTTGACCGTTAGGTATAAAATATGCATAGTATTTGGGGAGTGTAAATAATTTTGTGTAAATGCATTGGTGGCTGCATTAGGGACCCCAACCAGGCTGGAGCCGGAAATCGAGCTGAAAGTCGATCCGTTATTTGAGAACATCAGGAATGAATCTGTGTATCAACAGATCGTAAAGGAAATGGAGGCCAAATACCAGGCAGAGCATGAAAGAGTAAGGAAATGGCTTGAAGAGCAGGGGATGCTGTAAATCTATATTCTCATACTCCACATTATGGTTCCCAATTCCCCAACTATCATTATATTTCATATAATACAGTATATCAATTACATACAACATCACCACAATGCCAATTAAGGCCATTTCTATCTCTTCTGAGCCCATATCTCCCCTTCAGTAGCACCAACTATCATTCTTGATTTAAGGTGTCGTAAATCGCACAATAACAGGCTATTATGATATTTGTCTTAATCACATAAAAAGCTAACTATATCTATATCTGTATTATAATTACTCAACAAGTAACAGCCTGGGACTTTGGGACCGGGCTTTCTCATTTCTATTTACTCACTAATAAAAGAACTTAAATATAAACGGCATCTCCTGTAGAGTCTCTCTACATTGAGAGAATAGTTAATGTCTATAAGAAGGAAATCCCGGTTTATCAAAAATAATGAACTAGGGTTGCAACAAATACAACAATCCATAATATTGACCAAGATATCAAAAACTTTATTACATCGAATGATGGATTTCTTTTTGAAAATGAACTTATTAATAACTCAAAGATTGCAGCAATTAAGACCAATTTTATATTATATCTAAGAGCCCCATAAACAACATTATTGCTATCTGAATTAAAAAGTCCGACTTTTATTAAGATCAAAGTTAGTAGAAGAATTCCACCAATCCAGGAAAATATTAATATCTGTCTTTTCATTTTTAAATACTTTTTACAATCAATGACAATATTCCAAAACAAAATCCTTTAAGATTGAATTGGTTAAATTAGACTAAACCAAACGAAAAAGGCACACCTCCTGATTAAATGCCCCACTGCATACAAAGTCAATGTCTGTGAGAGAAGAAAATGCCAATAATAACAAAGCTATGGCAGAAATTAGCAAAAGTCAAATTTATTTTAAAAGGGCAAGGTTTATTTCATAGAAAAAAAGCGACACTTGTTTGAAGTGAATGTTTGCAATACAATCTTGTTTACTGTTAAATAAGTAACAAAACGTCGCCTTGGATTTTTATATATTTATAGTTATACACGTTCAATATAGTATGCCAAATTTATGCCAAGTGATTTATTATTCAAAATTTATTTTATATAGTAAATTATGAGGTAATGGTAATATCTATTATTTACCCCACCCCAAAATCTCCCATTTCTTTATCCCTGGGAACTTGGGATATATATACATAATAGCTATTACCTCAGAAAGGTTTCAGTATAGTTTCAGGGTCAGTGAAAAAATAGAAAGCCCGCCGTCGTTCTGAATACTCGGGACTATGGCGGGCAAAGGTGGGTTGTACTAAAGTCGAACCATCCGCCAGCTGGCGGACCTATCCTGTCAATGAAAAATTACTTGGGTATAAATGACTTGATGAAAAGTCGACCCTGGGCTGATTTTAATTGCTTCTCCCTTAGCATAGCAGTTCTCTTATCTGGGACTTCTTCTGAATAGATAATAATCCAGGGTCTGAATCTAAAGGTGTAATTCTTCTTTATTAGATTGTTGTGGAAATACAATCGTTTCTCTAAGTCAGATGTAAATCCTATATATATCTTTTTATACCCGGGAGAGTACAACCCATATACAAAATACATATAACAAATATTTGCAGCGAATATTTGTGAGACGTACTGGAATCGAACCAGTGACCTCTTGCCTGTCAAGCAAGCGCTCTGAACCAACTGAGCTAACGTCTCAATATTAAATGAACCTGTG
>Ga0214473_10001194_pt1 | contig 35195 bp, 27 predicted proteins | sample RVTome_7_FD_203509 | JGI IMG/M metagenome (GOLD analysis project Ga0214473, IMG submission 203509) | Soil microbial communities from uranium-contaminated site in the Upper Colorado River Basin, Wyoming, United States - RVT98D197 | ecosystem: Environmental > Terrestrial > Soil > Contaminated >... | reverse complement strand
GGACGGGAGCGGAGGGGCGGTGCCGCCGCCCTCCCCGGCATCGGGCGTGAGCCAGGGGCTGAGCGTCGTCGCGATCCTCCTGGCGGCGATCGCCCTCGTGCTGTCGTTCGCGCTCCCCGGACCCGCCGGGAGTGCCGGGGCACCGGGCGCGGACGGAGCGAACGGCGCGAACGGGACGGACGGGGAGGACGGGGCGATCTGCTGGGACCTGAACGGGAACGGCGTGCCGGACCTCGCGACGGAGGACGCGAACGGGGACCTTATCGTGGACGTCCGCGACTGCCGCGGCGCGGCGGGGGCGCAGGGTCCGACGGGACCGCAGGGGGATCCGGGGGCCACGGGTCCGCAGGGACCGACCGGTCCGCAAGGTCCGCAGGGCGCGACGGGACCCCAGGGTCCCCAAGGAGATCCCGGTCCGCAGGGACCGACCGGGCCGCAAGGTCTCCAGGGCGATCCGGGCCCTCAGGGGCCGACCGGACCCCAGGGTCCGCAGGGACTCACGGGACCGCAGGGGCCGCAAGGGCCCGCGGGTCCCCCGGGGCCTCCGGGACCCGGTGCCGAACGCCCCGTGTTCGCGCGCACGACCCTCGACAGCGCGGGGTTCGTGGGCGAATACACGTCCGCGGCAATCGGCGTCGACGGCATGGGCCTGATCAGCTACTTCGACAACGTGAACAGCGGGCTCAAGGTCGCGCACTGCTCGAACGTCGCGTGCACCGCCGCCACGGTCACGACCCTCGACGGCGCGACGTTCGTGGGCACCGACACCTCCGTGGCGATCGGGGCGGACGGGCTGGGCCTCATCAGCTACTACAGCGGCACGAACGGCGACCTCAAGGTCGCGCACTGCTCGAACGTCGTGTGCACCGCCGCCACGACGGCCGTCGTCGACAGCGCGGGGAGCGTCGGCCAGTACTCCTCGCTGGCAATCGGCTCGGACGGGCTCGGCCTGATCAGCTACTTCGAGAGCTTCGGCGGCGCCCTCCGGGTCGCCCACTGCTCGGACACCGCCTGCACGACCGCCACCGCCACGACCCTCGACACCGGGGGCGGGCTCTACACCTCGGCGACCGTCGGCGTCGACGGCCTCGGCCTCATCAGCTACTGGGACGCGACGAACACCGCCCTCAAGGTCGCGCACTGCTCGAACGTCGCCTGCACGGCGGCCACGCTCGCGACGCTCGACAGCGCGGGGGACGTCGGCCGGTTCACCTCGGTGACGATCGGCCCGGACGGCCTCGCGCTGATCAGCTACCTCGACGGCACGAACCTCGACCTGAAGGTCGCGCACTGCTCGAACGTCGCGTGCACGGCGGCCGCCACCGCCACGGTCGACGGCGCGGGCGACGTGGGCCAGTACACCGCCGTGACGATCGGCTCCGACGCCCTTCCCCTCATCAGCTACTACGACTTCGGGAACGCGGACCTGAAGGTCGCTCACTGCGGGAACGTCACCTGCACCACCGCCACGATCACGGCCGTCGACAGCGCGGGGGACGTCGGTTCGTGGACCTCCGTGACGATCGGCGTCGACGGCATGGGCCTGGTCAGCTACTGGGACGCCACCAACACGGACCTGAGGGTCGCCCACCTCTCGAACGTCTTCGGGACGCCCTTCGTCCGGTACCGGTGAAGGATCGATTGGCCCCGTTTCCACAGGCGGTAGGAATCTACGGGACGCGGGTCGTGTTCCGCGGGCGATGACGGACGCCGGGCCGCGTCTCCACACCTCCGGCGGCGTCGCCGCGCGACGGTCCAATCGTTGGCTGCAGACAGGGAGGCGCACGGTTCGCCGCCGCCCCGCAAACCCTTATACCGTTTCCCCGGGATGCCGCCGCGTCCGGCGGGGGACCATGGCGGAGATGAAGGAGATCTGGCTCGAGAAGTACCGCCCCCGCTCCCTCGACGACGTCGTCGGCCAGGAGGAGGTCGTCGAGCGCCTGAAGGCGTACGTGAAGTCGCGGAACCTGCCCCACCTGATGTTCGCCGGGCCCCCGGGGACGGGGAAGACGACGTGCGCGATCGCCCTCGCCCGGGAGTTCTTCGGCGAGGACTGGCGGTCGAGCTTCTTCGAGCTGAACAGCAGCGACGAGCGGGGCATCGACGTCGTCCGGAACAAGATCAAGGAGTACGCGCGGATGTCCCCGATGGCGGGCGGCTTCAACATCATCTTCCTCGACGAGTGCGACCACCTCACCGGCGACGCGCAGGCGGCCTTGCGGCGCACGATGGAGATGTTCACGCGCACCTCGCGCTTCGTCCTCAGCTGCAACTACTCCTCGCGGATCATCGAGCCGATCCAGAGCCGCACCGCCGTGTTCCGGTTCCGGCCCCTGAAGCCCGAGGCGATCCAGCGGTACCTGGAGCGGATCGCGAAGGAGGAGAAGATCACGATCACCGCCGGGGCGATGAAGGCGCTCATCTACGTCGCGGGCGGGGACATGCGGAAGGCGGTGAACGCCCTCCAGGTCGCGGCGTCCGTCTCGGACGCGGTCGACGAGGACACGCTGTACAAGACCGCGAGCACCGCGCGGCCGGAGGAGGTCAAGAAGCTGATCGAGGTCTCCCTCACGGGCGACTTCCTGCGCGCGCGGGAGGTCCTCGACGACCTCCTCATCGAGTACGGCCTCGCGGGCGAGGACATCGTCCGCCAAATCCACCGCACCGTCTTCGAGGTCTCCCTCCCGGAGGAGTTCCGCGTGCGGCTCGTCGACGCGATCGGGGAGGCGGAGTTCCGCCTCGTCGAGGGGAGCAACGAGCGGATCCAGCTCGAGAGCCTCCTCGCGCAGTTCGTCCTGTTCGGGCAGGAGCTCCGGAAGGCCTAGAGGCCGAGCGCCGCCGCCACCGTCCGCGGCGTGTGCGCCCGCGCGAGCATCGCCGCCACGGACCCGTACGCGATGGCGGACTCCACCCGGTCCTTTCCCGCCGCCAGCTCGAACGCCCACGACGCGTACACGAGCCGGAAGCCTCCGTCCGCCGTCGCGTCCTCGACCGCCGCCGCGCGCGCCAGCACGCGCTCCACCTCCCGCGCCTCCACGACGTCCGCGAGGCCCATCGCGAGCGCCGCCGCATTCTCCGGCTCCCGCGCCTCGATCGCGACCCCGAGCTCCCGCAGCGCCCCCTCCGGGTCCGTGATCCGCGCGGGGGACGGCACGTGCGCGTCGAAGACCTGCGCGAGGTCCCGCGCCGCCGCCAGGAGGGCGAGGAGGTGGGAGGACGTGCGCGAGGACCCGACGACGAACCGCGTCGCGAGCGCGCGCAGCGCGACCCGGCCCGCCTCCGGCCGCCCGAGGAATCGCTCCGCCGCCGTCGCCGCCACGAGGTCCGCGTACGACGCGGGCGACCGGCCCCGCTTCAACCCGGCGACGAGGTCCGCGACGACGCGGTCCGGCCCCGCCGCGAGCGCCGACAGGAACAGGTTCCGCCCCGCCGCGTCGACGGGCGCCGTGTTCCGCGCGGCGAGCTCGAGGTCGAGGCGCGCGCGGCCGACCTCGCGGAGCACGTCCCCGTGCTCGGTGAACTCCTGCGGGGTCGCCGCCAGGATGTGGACGGCCGGCCGGAGCAGGTCCGCCCCCGACCGCCACCCGAGGCCGCGGGCGAGCCGCCAGCAGCCGACGGTGAACGCGAGCTTCTGCGCCTGCCCCGCGGAGTCCCGCGCCGCCGCCTCGAACAGCGCGTCCGCCGCCAGCCGCCGCTCGTCCCCCTCCCGGAGGAGGCCGGTGAGGATCGCGTCCGCCTCCGCGACGTTCGCGGCGCGCACGGACTCGAGGAACGAACGGGCGAGGTGGAGCTCGTCCCCCGCGATTGCGTGGCCCGGAGCCGCTAACCGCTCGGGCCGCCACTCCGACGCCGCCAGCGCGCACGCCTGCGCGATCGGCAGGGCCTTCGGCTCCGTCTTGGCGGCGAGGTCGAGCGCCGCGCCGAGCGCGGGGAGCGCCTGCGGCGCCGGGAGCCCCGGCCGGAAGTGACGCGCGGACTCGAGGGCGGCGGTGCGGACGACGTCCGTCGGGTCCGCGCCGGAGGCGAGGAGCGCCGCCACGCGCGTCGCGCAGGCGACGGGGTCGCGGGACCGGATCGCCTCGGCGACGCCCGGGACGTCCGGAACCGCCACGGTGCGGGCCATGGAGGACGACGGGAATTGGCGGGCGCGAATGAACCTTGGGGTCGCGGCCCCCGGCGACTCCTTTATTAGCCGCCAGCGCCTCGTTCCGGTTCGTGCTCTCCCCCCAGGAACCGCTCGACATCCGCGAGCCGCCCGGGCGGGCGATGGGCAAGGTCGCGGAGCTGTGGCGGCCGGAGGGCGGGCGCGTCGTGTGCACGGCCTGCGCGCGCTACTGCAAGATCGGGGAGGGGCAGGTCGGGCTCTGCGGGATCCGCGGGGTGCACGACGGCAAGCTGTGGCTGTACGTGTACGGGAAGGTGATCACCGGGCACGTGGACCCGATCGAGAAGAAGCCGGTGACGCACTACCGCCCCGGCTCGAAGATCTTCAGCATCGCGACGACGGGCTGTAATTGGCTTTGCCATCCGGCGGGGACGCAGATTCTGATGGCCGACGGGGACTCCCGTCCCGTCGAGGCGATCCGGCCGGCAGACGCCCTGTGGTCCGTGGCGGACAGACATGGGGCGGCAGTGCCGGACATCGTCACCGAGGTCGGAGGGCGCCGCGCCGAGGTCCTCCGGGTCTCCCTCAACGGGTCGCGGGTCTCGCTCCTGGGAACTCCCGAACACCCCGTCCTCACGGCACAGGGATGGCGGACAATCTCGGAACTGCACGAGGGCGACAGGGTGCTCGCCTCTGGCGGTGCTCCCGGGTCGAACGCCCCTCTGGCGGTGCGCATTCCGGGTCACGCATCCCAACTCCACCCGGCGGAACTCAGCGCTTTCTGGCGGGAGCGTTCGGCGGCGCGAGACCCCCCTCGATTCCGATGGGCGCGCGTTGGCGGTGTCGCACGCGAGTCGGGACACGAGGACGTGTACAGCTTCGAGTGCGTTCCGTTCCACAACTACGTCGCAGACGGCGTAGTCGTCCACAACTGCCGGTACTGCTTCCTCCCCGGTACGGAGGTCTTGACGAACGAGGGTCACCTCCCGATTGAGGAAGTCTTCCGGCGCGGCTCAGCGACGGACAACCCGGATGTTCGGCGTCCCGAGGATCTGTCGGCGTTGTCCCATCGCGGACGATGGCGCCGGATCACCAAGGCGTTCGAGCATCTGCACTCGGGGACCGTGCTCCGCATTCGACCCTACTACCTGCCCGCGATTGAGTGCACCCCGAACCATCGGGTCTACGCCGCCATCGGGGGACGGCAGGTCCGGAAGGTCCGCGCGGAGGAACTGAAGGTGGGCGACTTCGTCGCGATTCCACGGCCCCGGGAAAGGAGCCATCGATCCTTAGACACCGCCTCCCTCCTCAGGCGGCGGGCAGAACCCGCGTACAAACGCACACACCGACTCGAGGTCCGCGGCGGAAGGGTACGTTGGTCGTCCGAGCGAGGCGTGGGCATCCCTGCGCGGCTTCGGCTCACACCCGAGGTGGCCGAACTCCTCGGCTACTACTGTGCAGAAGGTTCGGTGAACTGGTCGCGAAACAGGCCGAACAGCGGCACCGTTTGGTTCAGTCTTGGGAGCTACGAGAAGACGCGGATCCAGCGCGTGGAGCACCTCCTCCGAACGGTCTTCGGGACCACCCCGCGACGCAGCCGCCAGGACAACCGGACGGCGGTCGTCGCTTCATCGCCGTCGCTCGCGGGACTCTTCGAGGGGCTCTGCGGCAACTCCAGCGCAACGAAACGCGTGCCGGAGGTCATTCTTCGGTCGACGAATCGACCGATCCTGAGGGGATTCGCCTCCGGATACCTCAACGGGGACGGCTACCTCACGTTGTCCCGGGGGGGACTGATCCTTGGGAGCTCATCGGTTTCGCCAACGCTGACGTACGGTGTGGCGCAGGTGTTCCTCGCCCTAGGGGATGTGCCGAAGGTGTATCGGGCGGTGAACCCCCCCAGGTACGAGATCGAGGGCAGGACGGTCAACCGGTCGGATGATCTCATGCTGCGCCTCCACGTCGAAACAGCGTCCCTCTCGCCGGAGAAGACGAGTTGGACCGCCGCCAAAGTGCGCGTCATCCGCACGCGTGAGTTCTTCCTCCTCCCGATTCGGGAGATTGAGGAGCGGGAGTACATTGGACCCGTCTACAACATCGAGGTCGAGGAGGACCACAGCTACACCGCCAACTTCTTGGCGGTCGCCAACTGCCAGAACTACGACATCTCCCAGCGCCGAAAGATCGAGGGCATCGATGCGCAGCCCGCGGACATCGTCCGGATGACCGTCGAGCAGGGGTGCCAGGGGCTCGCGTACACCTACAACCAGCCGACGATCTTCATGGAGTTCGCGCGCGACATCGGCATGCAGGCCCGCCGGGCGGGGCTGATCAACATCTTCGTGTCCAACGGGTACGACACGCCGGAGGCGGTCGCTGAGATGACGAAGTTCCTCGACGCGATCACGGTCGACTTCAAGGGCTCCGGGGAGACCGGCTTCGTGCGGAAGTACATCTCGATCCCGAACGCGGACCCGATCTTCCAGACCCTGAAGGACATCCGGGACACGAAGAAGGTCCACATCGAGATCACGGACCTGATCGTCCCGCAGGTCGGGGACGACCTCGGCGCCGCCAAGAGGCTCGCGACGTTCGTCCACGACGAGCTCGGGCCGGACACGCCGATCCACTTCCTGCGCTTCCACCCGGACTACAAGATGAACGACCTGCCGTGGACGCCCGTGGAGACGCTCGAGAAGCACTGCGCGGTCGCGAAGGAGGCCGGCCTGCGGTACGTGTACATGGGGAACGTGCCCGGCCACCCGCTCGAGCACACGTACTGCCCGGGGTGCGGCGCGATCGCCGTGAAGCGGTACGGGTTCGACATCACCGGGTGGAACCTCGACAAGCACAACAAGTGCAAGGCGTGCGGGTACCAGCTGCCGATCGTCGGGACCCTGGAGAAGACCGTGAAGGGCGACCGGTTCTACAGCGTGCTCCGCGGGCGGTGAGGCCTCGCCGGCTCGCTCGGCGGATAAGTGCGTGGACCGGGATTTGAACCCGAGCTACAAGCTTGGCAAGCTTGTGTCCTACCAGGCTAGACTATCCACGCGCCGGATGTCGCGGAGAACGAGGGAGTCTATAAGGATTGCTGGGAGCCTTCCCGCATTCCACACTTTCGGCCCTCTCCCCCGGAAAGAGTCAAGGGGTCTACAAATCCCGTCAAGTCTCGCGGGCTGCTCCACTCCTTGCCCACCCGGGAGGGATTGCATGAATTCTCGCACGCACGGAAGGGAGATCTACGTGGACTTCGGGGTCACGAAGCCGCACGCCGTCCTGACGGAGCGTTCCCGCAGGCCGTCCCTTGTGGACGACTTGGGTAGCCTTGGGCTCCGCGATGCCAGAGTGTACCTCGAAGAGGGGCGTCCTCGGATGAAGCTAGCCAAGATTGCCGAGGACAACCGGCTGTTCGTCATCGATGGCAGGATCGTCAAGGAATTCCGCAAAGCGAACGCGGTCGTCAAGTCCGACGCCGACGATGCGGCGATCATTCGGGAACTTGCCCGACAGACCCCCGATGCCTTTCGCGAGCTCGACCCGCGAGAGAAACGCGAGATTGTGGGCCACACAGCGTACGGTTATTACTGCCATCTCACCGGCCTGATTGCGACCCTAAAGAACCGCCAGAAAGCATTCGAAAGAGAGTTCGGGTCCTCCCTCCCTCAGATCGACGCGGCCCTCAGGACGCTGGAGAGGGAGAAAAAGGTCGCGATGCAGTTCTTCTCGAAGTACAGCACGCAGGTGAAGCGTCTCGACATCAGGGGCATGGGACCCCGGATTCTTGGCGGCATCCTACTGAAGGCGTCCCCAGCGCGGTTCCCGTCCCTGTCTGCGTACCTGGGATACTGCGGCCTCAAGGGACACGCGATAAGTGGTGGCAGGTACAGCCGACATGTCCGTGCGCTCTACCACCAGCTAGCCACTTCAACGATCATGCACAAGGATCCTGAGTTCTACGGTCTGTACCAGAAGGTCAAGGGAAACCTGAGGGAGAGATTCCCCGACTACTCCGGCACGAGAATCGAGGGAATGACCAAAAACAGGCTCGCGACCTTCCTCGCGAAGCGGGTCTTTAGTTCCGCGAGGGCGACCGCCAACGGAACCGACCGAACCCGTAAATAGCGCACCCCGCATGGCCGGCGCCCGACCATGAAGCTGGAGGAGGTCGGGGAGCGCGCGGCGATCGAGGTCCTCAAGCGGATCTACGACCGCGGACGTCCGCTCGGCCTCGGGATCGGGGACGACTGCGCCCTCGTGGACTGGGGGGAGCACTACCTGCTCGTGACGACGGACGCGGTGTCGCAGCGCACGCACATCCCTCCGTCCGCGACGCCCTACCAGATCGGCTGGTACGTCGTCGCGATCAACCTCAGCGACGTGGCGGCGATGGGCGGCTATCCCCTCGGGTTCGTCTCCGCCGTCGTCCTGCCGCGGACCGCCGAGCTGAACTTCCTCCGGGAGATCGCGCGCGGCATGGAAGAGGCGACGAAGGCGTTCGGGATCGCCGTCCTCGGCGGCGACACGAAGGAGGGGAACGAGATCATGCTCGCGGGCACCGCGTTCGGCCGCGTGCGGAAGGACCAGGTCCTCCTCCGGAAGGGCGGGCGGCCCGGGGACGCCGTCGTCGTCACGGGCGACCTCGGGCGGAGCGGGTGGGGGGCCCGCCTCCTGCGCGCGGGGACGGACGTCGCGCGCGCGACGGAGTACATGCTCCGGCCCCACGCGCGCGTCGAGGAGGGGAAGCTGTTCGCGGAGACCGGCGCGGTCACCTCGTGCATGGACATCTCGGACGGCCTCGGGACGACGCTCGCCCAGATGGGCGCGCTCGGCGGCGTCTCGTTCGAGGTCGACTGGGCGAAGATCCCCGTGTACAAGGAGACGCGGGCCCTCCCCGCCGCGGAGGCGCAGGAACTCGCCCTGTACTGGGGCGGGGACTACGAGCTCGTCGCGACGGTCCGGCCGGAGCGGCTCGACGAGGTCCTCGCCGTGTTCCGCGAGAAGCACCACGCGCTGACCCCGTGCGGCCGCGTCGTCGCGTCCGGGCCGAACGTGCTCGTCGTCGACGGGAGGAACGAGACCCTGCACCCGCACGGCTGGGAGCACTTCCGGAGCGCGCCGATCAGAAGGTGAGCGCCCCGCGCTCGAGGATCGTCTTCCCGTCCACCTCGACGGTCGCCTGCGTGAGGATCGCGTCGACCCGCACGCCGCACCGGATCGCGCCGCCGAACGCCGCGTTGTCCCCGAAGACGATGTGCACGGCGCCGAGCACCTTCTCCTCCTCGAGCAGGCGGCCGGTGATCCGCGCCTTCGGGTTCAGCCCCATCCCGAACTTCCCGAAGTTGCGCCCGTCCTTGCCGCCGCGGTTCATCGCCGCCACGGCCTCCGGCGCGCCCGTGACCTTCGACGCGTGGCCCTCCTTCACGATCACGCTCGCGGGCGAATCGAGGCGGACGTGGAACCTGGCGTCGAACACGAGCCGCCCGTCCGCGGAGCCCTCGACGGGCGCGACGAAGATCTCCCCCGCGGGGAGCGTCGTGAAGTCGCCGCTCCGGTGGCACACGCCCGTGTCGCCCGTGACCCAGTCCCGCCGCGTCACGTCGAACGTCACGTCGGAGCCGAGGGGGCTCGCGAGACGGACGGACCGCGCGCCGCGCAGCATGCGCTCGAGCCGCCGCGTCGTCCGCTGGATCTCCTCGTAGTCCGCGGTGAGCGCCCCCTCCGACATCATGTCCTCCGCGACCTCCGGGAGGGACGCGATGCGCGCCCCGGCCCGGTTCGCGCGGCGGCGCGCGGCCGTGTGCGTCATGCTCTGGGAGGTCGCGAGGATCACGACGTTGCAGTCCGCCATCAGGCCCTCGACGGGCTCCGGCGGCTCCTCCCCCGCCTGCGCGGGCGGCGGGATCAGGACGAGGATCGCCTCCCCCTTCGCGCCGAGGGCGGCTCCGAAGAGCGCCTCCCCCACGCTGCGCGTCCCCGCGTCCGCGATGATCGCGACCCTCTCTCCCTCCTTGACGGCGAGGCACGTGCCGACGACCCGGAGCGCGCCCTCCTCCATGCCCATGGCGGGGGGACGAACCGCGAACACGCATTTTAAATAGCGTGCCCCGAATCCGACGCTTCCATGCCCACCGCCGCGGAGGAGCTGAGGCGGCTCCTCGGGGAGTTCAACGAGCGCCACGCGGCGGAGCTCTCCATGGTCGTCTCCCGGACGGGCGTCCCGATCGCGCACGAGGGGCCGGAGGACCTGAACGTGGACACGTTCGCGAGTTTGGCGGCGACGCTGATGAACGCGGCGGAGGTCATGTACACGGGGCTGGGCCGCGCGCCGCCGGACCGGATCGTCGCCCAGTCCGAGGGGGGGACGCTCGTCGCGTCCGGGCTCGGGTCGAAGGCGATGTTCGTCGCGCTCGGGAAGCGGGACGAGATCCTCCGGGGCATCGAGGAGATGACCGCCGGGATCCGGACCGTGCTCACGGGTCGGCCGTAGCCGCCCGCTCCCGGCGGAGCCACGCCACGAGCCGGTCCCTCCGCGCCGCGTACCCCGGTCGCCTCCGGATCCCTTCGAACGCGTACGCCCACGCGAGGCCGAGGATCGCGCCCGCGAGGACGTCGGACGGCCAGTGCACGCCCGCGTAGACGCGGGAGAGGGACACCGCGACCGCGTACGCGAGGAGGGGCGCCCCCCACCGCCAGGACCGGGCCCGCATCGCGAGGAGGGCGGCGGCCGCGAACGCGCGCGTCGCGTGGCCGCTCGGGAACGAGGGGTCCGTCGGGTCGTCGAACGGGATCGCGAGCCGGACGCCGACGTCCGGGCGCGGGACCGCGAGGGCCAACTTCAGGACGAAGACCGTCGCCTCGACGAGCGCGAGGAGGACGAGGAGGTCGACCGCCTCCCGGCGGCGGCCCGCGAACCAGACGGGGAGGGCCCAGAGGGCGGTCGCCCACGTGAGCCCGAGGACGCCGAGGGCGACCGCGAGCGGGTCGAGGAGCGGATTCCCCGCGCCGTTCAGGGCGCGGAACAGGTCCCCGTCGAGGCCCACGCCGGGCGGCAGGGCGCCCCGGGGCAAGTATTTTTCCGCGCGCGGGGTTCGCCCGGCGTGCCGGACCCGGTGGCCGTCTACGACCGCCTCCTCGCCCGGTTCGGCCCGCAGGGGTGGTGGCCCGCGGAGACGCGGTTCGAGATGGTCGTCGGCGCCCTCCTGATGGCGCAGACCGCCTGGCCGCGGGTCGCGGAGGCGGTCGGGAACCTGAGGCGCGCGGGCGCGCTCGACCCGCACGTCCTGGCGGCGATGCCCCTCGACCGGCTCCGCGCGCTCGTCCGGCCCGCCGGGCTGTACCGGACGAAGCCCCGCCGGCTGCGGGCCTTCTGCCGCCATCTCGTCCGCGCCGCGGACGGGGACGTCGATCGGTTCCTCGCGCGCCCCCCGGACGCCCTCCGGCGGGAGCTCCTCTCCCTCGACGGGGTCGGGCCGGAGACCGCGGACTCGATCCTCCTGTACGCGGCGGGCGCGAGGACCTTCGTCGTCGACGCGTACACCGTGCGGATCGGGCGGCGCCTCGGCCTGTTCCGGACGGACCGGTACGACGCGGTGAAGGCGTACTTCGAGTCCCGCGTCCCGCCGGACCTCGCGACGTACCGGGAGTATCACGCGCTCCTCGTCGCGCTCGGGAAGGGCGTGTGCCGGCCCGCCCCGCGGTGCGACGTGTGCCCGCTCCGCCGCGGATGCGCGCATGCGAAACGCTCAAATAGGCGTAAAGTCCGCACCAAAGAATAGATGAACCCGCAAAACGCGCGTACCAATCTTTGGTTCACCTCGTCCGCGCATCGCACGTCCCATGAACCACACGAGGCCTCTGACGGTCGGGGAGCGAATCGCGGTCCACCTCTCGCAGTACCTCCGCGTCCAGGACGAGTACGTCGTGCCCACGGGGATGTCGCAGGAGGGGATCGCCACGAGCCTGCGGATCTCGCGGGCCCACGCTGCGATCGAGTTGAAGCGCGCGATGGCGGCGGGACGGGTCGAGATGCGGGTCGGCCACGTGTCGGGCCGGGGGTCGCGGCGGAAGATCTACCGGCTCACCTCGCGCGGCGAGGGGCTGGCCCGCGCGGTGCGCGAGCGGGCGTTCCGGCGGACCGTGGAGGTCGTGCTCCCGGACGGCGCGGAAGCCCTGCCCGGGTTGCAGGCGATCGAGACGCTTCGACGCCACGGCGTCCCGGAGGCGCGCGCGGTCCTCCTGCTCCTGACCGCGGACCAGATCGACGTGCGGCGGGCGGCCGAACAGCCGGACCTGACGCCCCCCGCGCGGCCCGCGGACGCGGAGTCGCGCGCGCGGGAAGTGTTCGAGGCGACGTTCGTCCGGCCGTACGAGTGGCAGCGCGACGTCGTGCTCGGGCCCCCGTACGCGCCGCCGGTCCGGGCCGCCGCCTAAGGGAGTCCGGATCGGGACGGATTCGATAACCGCACAAATCTATTTATATAAACCTATAGATGTCAAGCCCGCCGTGAGCCATCACGGCTCAGAAGGGATGATATAGCCATGCCCACGTCTGTACGCGCGTCCGGACCGGCGCGCCTGATCGGCCTCGTGCTTGCGATTGTGATCGTCGGTGGGAGCCTCCTGGTCGCGGTGCCGACCGCGAAGGCCGCGCTCACCAGCTTCGACGTGACCCCCGGTCAGTACACCGGCACCTACACGTACGTGCCCACGGAGGTGATTACGTGGACAATCACGGGCGACACGGCCGGCGAGCTGTTCGACATGGCGGTCATCATCCGGAGCACCGGCCAGGTCACGCAGTCCTACGACGACATCGCCATGCCGCCCTCCCTGACGTACTCGACCTCGTACGAGGTCGACACCCTGCTCCCCGACGGGAACGACTACCGGATCGAGGTTGGGGACAGCAACTGGGTCACCTCCGGTCGGGTATGCTGCCGGTACGACTTCCAGAACTTCGCGGTCCAGACCTACTCCCTGAGCGTCGAGGTCAACCGCCTCGCGTACCTGGGCGGCGACGAGGTCATCGTCACCTGGTCCGCGAACAACCTGAAGGACGGGTCCCTCGCGCCGGACGGCTACGGCCAGCTCTGGGTCTACGACGAGCGGGGCCCGGCGAACACCCTGATCACGCCCTCCGTGCACGTGTACAGCGAGGCGTCGGGCAGCTACACGTTTAGCCTGCCGAGCGTCCTGGATCCGGCGTGGGACGGCATCGTGGAGACGTGGTTCAACGATTCCACTTCGAACCCCGAGCGGTACCAGCGGGACTTCACCTACTTCGAGCTCGACTACCTCGGGATGATCATGGACGTGACGTACGGCCAGTACCCGCCGGGCGGGATCGTCACGGCGGACGTGATGACCTTCGTCACGGACAACCAGGCCAACCCGAACTCGTGGGACCCGCCGGAACCCGAGGTGGACGTCGACATCTCGGTCTGGGAGATCCCGTCGCCCGGCTCTCCGGTCGAGCAGCCCCAATACGGCGCACAGAACCTCGTGACGGACCTCCACGGCGAGCTCACGTACGTGTTCCAACTTGACGGGGACATCCTCGACGGGGCGGACTTCGAGGTCCGCGCGAACGCCTCCCGGGGCCTGTGGAACTGGGAGGAGCGCGACACGTTCTCGGTGAGCGCCGCCGCGGGCCTGACGATGGTCCTCACGTTCAACCGGAACGAGTACCAAGCCGGGGACCAGTTGACGGTCACCGCGAACGTCGCGGGCGAGGGCACCGCGGCCCTGACGTACATCTTCGTGGTCCGGGACTCGACCTCGACAGGCTGCCCGGGAGGTGGCCTGCTCGCGACGGACACGCGGCCGGAGAACGTGTATTCGTACACGCTCCCCGCGAACTTTAACGGCCGGGTGTGCGTCTACGTCACGGCGGATGATGGCGAGGGCAACCGGGTCTCGAGCGCGCGGGAGTTCAGCGTCGTGTTCGGCTGGCTCCTCGTGAACGCGGACCGGCAGGAGTACACGGCCGGCCTGACGCCCCCCCAGAGGATCACGATCACGTGGGAGAAGAAGAGCGACCTGATGACGAACCCCGACTACTTCTACGAGGTATGGGACGACGACGGGAACCTCGTCACGTCTGGGACAACCGGCAGCGGCACCTCCTTCCAGTTCGCCGTGCCGGACCCCGCGAGCGCGCAGTACTCGTTCCAGGTGATCGCGAGCCAGGACGGCCGCACGATCCGCGGCAGCGTAAGCGTGTCGGAGATCACGGGCTTCTTCCTGACCGCGACGTTCGATAAGAACTCCTACGCGCCGGGCGACACGATGCGCGTCTCCTACCGGATCGTGGCGCGCGGGGACGAGGCGCTCCCGAGCACGTTCCACCTGACCTACGGGCTGCTCTCCGGCTCGTTCGGCGGCGCGTACCGAACGACGGCGACGGGATCCGACCAGGGGACGCTCACGTACGTCGTGCCGACCGGCATCGACGAGGGCGACGAGCTCTTCCAGATCGTCGAGTCGAACACGGGCGCGATGACGGTCGAGGTCGTGCGCGTCAGCGGGTCCTTCTCGCTGTGGGGCGCGGCCGTCGGGGACTTCCCGATCGTCGCGATCCTCATCGTGCTGTGGCTCCTCGTGATCACGCTCGTGATGTGGCGCCGAGGCGCCCTCGGCGGCGGCATGGGCGCCCCGAAGGCGCCCGAGGCGGCCCCGCCCGCGCGACAAGAGCCGGTGCAGACCTCCGCCGCGACGCCCATGACCGTGACGTGCCGCACGTGCGGCTCGCCGATCGAGATCACGACGAGCAAGCGGCCGATCGAGGTCATGTGCCCGAAGTGCGGCGGAACGGAAGTCGTCGCGTAGGACCGAATCCGTAGGCCCCTCCGGGGGCCTACCCCTTCCCTTTTCATTCCAGGTTCTTCTTGACGAAGTCCCGGACCTTGGCCATCCCCTTACGGATGTCCGCGCGGGAGCACGCGTACGAGAAGCGCAGGTGCGACTCCCCGGCGTCGCCGAACGCGGCGCCCGGGGTCACCGCCACCCGCGCCTCCTTGAGGAGGCGCTCCGCGAACTCGTCGCTCCGCAGCTCGTAGTCGTAGCGCGGGAAGAAGTAGAACGCGCCTGCCGGACGGGACACGTGGAAGCCGGGGAGGGACGCGAACTCCTGCATCATGAGGTCCCGCCGCGCCCGGAACTCGTCGACCATCGCCTCCACGACGGACGGGGGGCCCGTCAGCGCCGCCACGCCCGCCATCTGCACGAACCCGGGGACGCACGTGATCGTGTGCTCCTGGACCTTCACGACCTGCTTCGCGAGGGTCGTCTCCGCGACGAGCCAGCCGACCCGCCAACCGGTCATGCTGTACGTCTTCGAGAACCCGTGGACGGTGACCGTGCGCTCGGCCATGCTGTCGAACGAGGCGGGGCTGAAGTGCTCCCCCTCGTACAGGATCTTCTCGTAGATCTCGTCCGTGATCAGGAAGAGGTCCCGGTCCCGGACGACCTCGCAGATGCCCCGGATCGCGTCCTTCGAGAAGACGACGCCGGAGGGGTTGGCCGGGCTGTTCATCACGACCGCCTTCGTCCGGGGCGTGACCGCCGCCTCGAGGGACTCCGCGGTGAGCTCGTAGCCCGTCGACTCGTCCGCGCGGACGGGGACGGGGCGGGCGCCGGCGAGGTGGACCATCGGCGCGTAGGAGACCCAGCCCGGGTCCGGGAGGAGGACCTCCTCCCCCGGGTCGACGAGCCCCATCACCGCCAGGAAGAGCGCGTGCTTCGTCGGCGCGACGATTACGCCCTCCGGCGCGCACGGGATCCCGTTCTCCCGCTTCGACTTCTCCGCGATCGCCTGGCGGAGGGCGGGGATGCCTCCGGGGGCGACGTACTTCGTCCACCCGTCGTCGAGCGCCTTCTTGGCGGCGTCGACGATGTGCGGCGGCGTGGGGAAGTCCGGCTCCCCGACGGAGAAGGAGACGATGTCCTCGCCCCGCCGCTTCATCTCGTTCACGAGGGCGGCGAGGCGCACGGTCGCCGAGGGCTGGATCGGCTTCAGTCGGCTCGCGACGGCGCGCATGGCGGCGTCGAACGCGGACCGGCACATATCCCTATCGGGGCACGGAGGCCCGCGCGAAGGGCTCACACGGTGCCGAGGGCGGCCCCGTCCAGGATGACGTCGATCGTCGGCTTCACGGCCCCCCGGAACCGGAACAGGAGCGTTCGCACCGACGAGCCCCCGAGGGGCACGCCGATCTCCTTCGACATGCCCCACACGCGGCCCTTCGCGAACGGCGAGCCGTCCAGGAACACCTCGGCCATCCCGTTCCATGTGTTGTACGCCGCGTTGACGACGTGCGCCTCCGGGGCCGGGAGCCGGACCTCCACCGCCACGCGCGTCGCCGTCCGCTCGACGGCGCGCAACGTCGGGCGCTCCACGTTCGGAACGGACCCGGTCGGGGCCGCCGCAGCGGGAGACCCCGGCGAGGGCGGGGCGTAGAGCGGCGGCGGGAGCGCCCGGTACGTCCGCTGGGACCGCATCTTCTGCCAGATGGACCATGCGCCCGCCGCCACGCCGACGGTCCCGAAGACGAAGGAAAGGGCGATGTCGCCGGGGGCCTCCGAGAGGACGATGGGGAATACCGCGAACGCGTCGATGGGCGAGCCGCCGAGCGGAGCGATCCACATCGAGATCGCCACAATCCAGCCGAAGAACACCGCGACGTACGTGAGGAGGGCGACGATCGCGATGAGGCCGCCGGACGTGCGCACCGCCCCCTTCTGGACCGCCCACGCGATGAACACCCCGATGATGATCGCCACCCAGGCGGACATGAACTCCGTGACGCCCAGGATCAGGCCCCAGACCAGGCCGCCGACGAGCGTCGCGAGGAGCCCGTACCCGAGAGCGGGGAGCCAACGGACCCGGGGCGCCTGCAGCGGAACGTACGGGCCGCCCGGCAGGGGAGCTGACGGGGAGGGCGCACGCAATCCCGGCGCCGACGCGGCACCGCTCGATCCCAGCATCAGCCCACTCGAAGCCGTTCCTCCCACTCCAGACCCCCCGAGGGCGGATGGGGGTCCTGCCCTCAAAAGCGTTGCGGGCCTACCGGTGCGCGAAATACGCCGTAATACCCGCGTCGTCGACGGCGTCGATCCGCGCGTATCCGAACCGCTCGAGCTGCACGAGGTCCCCGACCTTGGCGGCGCGCAGGTTCGCCTCCCCGAGGCCCTCCGACACGACGCCGTCCGGCATCACGACGCGCATCGGGACGCCGTTGCTGACCCACTGGATCTTCGGCACGTCCTTCACCTCGCGGCCCGTGAACGGCGCGACCGCGTCGAGCACGACGTTGCAGAAGTCCTTCAGGCGCACCTCCTGGCGGGTGAAGGCGTAGTAGTCGACGCTCGGCACGTACACCGTGGGGGACACCGCCAGCGTCCGCCTCCCCCGGTCGGGGAAGTCCGGATGCACCGGTGCCTGCACGGACGGCATGGAAGGCAGCCCCTCGATCTCGATCCGCACGGGGTCCGGCACGTAGAAGAAGCGGTTCGCGACCGCGTCGACGACGTGGCGGTTCTCCGCGTACAGGTTGTCCGCGCTCACCTCCACGTCCGTCAGGGACATGCCGAAGGAGAGGATGAACGTCCGGAGCGCTTCCGGGCGGATCCCGCGGCGGCGCAGGGACTGGATCGTCCACGTGCGCGGGTCGTCCACGCCCGCGAGGCGGCCCTCCCGGATGTCCCGCGCGATCTTCGACTTGCTCAGGTCCATCTCCTTGAAGAACAGGAAGCCGTAGTGGATGAACTCCGGGCGGCGCTGCACGCCGAGCCGGTCCCAGATTGCCGTCTCCATCTGGTCCTCCATCACGAGGTCCTTCCCGCGGAGGACGTGCGTGACGCCGAGGAGGTGGTCGTCGACCGCCCAAGAGAACTCGAGGAGCGGCCACACGGTGTACTTCGTCCCGACGCGCGGGTGCTCCCGCTCGCTCACCCGGAAGAGGACGCGGTCCCGGAACGCGGGGTTCGGGTGGCGCACGTCCGTCTTCAGGCGGAGGACCGCCTGGCCCTCGCGGAACCCGCCCTGCAGCATCCGCCGCCAGAGCGCGAGGTTCTCGTCCGGCGTGCGCCCGCGGTGCGCGCACGCGACGCCCGCCTCGCGGTTCGCGCGCAGGTCCGCGGCGGCGCACTCGCACACGTACGCGCCGTCCCGCGCAATCAGCAGGTCCGCGGTCTGGTAGAACGCGGGCATCCGGTCGCTCTTGTACACGGACTCGTGAACCTCGACGCCGAGCCACTCCATCCCGTCGCGGATCAGCTCGTACGCCTCCGGCATGAGCGGCTTCCCCTCGCTCCCGATCGTGTCGTCGTACGCGAGGATCAGCTTCCCGCCATGGCGGCGCACGTACGCGTCGTTCAGGAAGATCGCGCGGGCGTGGCCGAGGTGGAGGGGGCCCGACGGGAACGGGGCGAACCGCATCACGACGGGGCCGCGGACGTTCGGGAGCTCCGGCAGACCCTGGGGCTTCACCTCCCGCTTCTGCTCGAGAAGCCCCGGGGCGGTCCGCTCGAGTTCCTCGCGCATCGCCGCCATGGGGAGCGCGTTCACCTCCGCGACGACGGCCTCGACGACCGGGGCGACGTCCTTCACCTGCGCGCGTAGGGACGCGTCCTCCGCGAGGAGGCGGCCGAGGACGGCCTTCGCGTTCGCCTTCCCGTCGTGCTGCACGGCGTTGAGGAGCGCGTACGTCCGCGCGCGGTCCCGGACCACGGGCGTCCGATTTGGCGGTCCGTATTTGAACGTATGGCGACGCTCACACAATCGTCACGCGGATGATCGACACGGGCGACGTCGGCTGCCCGTCCCCGGCGGGGTTCGACGGGATCGCGCCGATCGTGTCCACGACGGAGCGGCCCTCCGTCACGTGCCCGAACACCACGTACGGGTACGTGTACGCGTCGAGGTTCGGGTTGTCCTGCAGGTTGATGAAGAACTGGCTCGTGGCGGTGTCCTTCGAGCCCGCGTCGTTCGCGTCCCCGGACCGGGCCATCGCGACGGAGTACGCGACGTTCCGGAGGCCCGTGTTCTCCCACGCGACGTTGGCGGCGCCCGCGACGGCCCCGCCCTGGATCACGAAGTTCGCCGCCACCCGGTGGAACGAGTTGCCGTTGTACTTGCCCGCGTTTGCGAGGCTGATGAAGTTCCCCGCGGTGCGCGGCGCCCGCCCCGTGTCCAGGGTGATCTTGATCGTCCCGTAGTTCGTCTCGATCACCGCCACCGTCCCCGTCCCGTTTCCGTCCGGACTCGGCCCCGACTGCTGTGCCATGTACCAGTACCCCCCGATCACGACGGCGGCGACGACGGCCATCACGACCATGATCTGCCACGGGAACGCCACGGTCGACGCGGGCCGCGAGGGAGCGGACCGCGCCGCCTTCGGGGCCTGGGCGCCCGGCCCGTGGACCCCGCTGATGTGGCGGCGGAGGTTGTCCTTCTTCACCTTCGCCCCGCACTTCGGGCACTCCGCCATCGTCGCCTTCGCCACGGCCCGGGCCCATGGCGCGGGGGATGAAAAGCTTTCGGCGGCGCTAGGGGGCGTCGGCGGCTCACAAACGGGTGCACCAATCGTCTTTTCCCCGCGGCCGTCGGTCGGGTTCCGGGAGTGGCATGCGCGCGGCGGTCCTCGCTGCGATCGTTCTCATGTCCACGCTGGTCGCCGTCGCGCCCGACCCCGTGGCGGCAGAAGATCCCGCCCTCATCCTGAAGGTCGGCGCCCCGGACGAGATGAGGACCCGAAACCCGCTTCCCGCGACCGCGAACGACGTGTGGACGCACGACGTCCTGGACCGGGTATACGACCGCCCGCTCCAGGAACGCCCGGACGGGACCCTGCTCGCGTACGTCGCGAAGGGCGTCGACTACGACGAGGACGGGACGTTCGAGCCCGCGTCGGAATACGACACGTGGAAGGAGCGGCCGAGTCCCATTTCGCCGTTGAACATCACGGTCTACTACGACTTCAACGGCGTGCGGTGGCACGACGGCGTGCAGCTCGACGTCTGGGACCTCCTGTTCTCCTACCACCTCGGGGCGATGCATCCCGCGCTCAACGCGTCCCTGCGGGCTCTGTTCGCCGCCGGTGCGGGCGCCTCGTACGAAGACGGGAACCGCCAGCTCACGATCGACATCGCCGCCAAGAACTGGGACGGCGAGGGGACGATGGCGGGGGACCCCGCCCTCCGCGTCGCGTTCCGTTTCCGTCTCACGGAGCCGTACGTTCGGTTCTACGACCGGACCCTGGCGCCCGTCCTGTTCCCGATGCACGTCTGGTCCGGCACGGGGGGCGGGCGGCACGCGGACTTCGGGTGCGCAATCTACGTGCCGACGGCCGTCGCCGCCGCCAAGGGTGTGCCGTGCGGTTCCCCGGACCCCGCCCGGCACGGTCAGGGAGTCCCACCGACCGACACGCTCGCGTACCGATTCCCCGACGCAAGGGGATGGATCATTGGCGATGCGGACGTCATCGGATCGGGACCGTTCCGGTTCCAATCCTTTGTCCCTGGCGTCGAAGCCCGAGTCCTGCGGAACGACGACTACTACGTTGGCGGCGTGTACGACGCGCGACTCCCGAGGATCCTGAAACTGCCGACGATCGAGGGCATCCGCTTCCTCGTGTACAAGACGACGCAGCTCGGCGTCTTCGCCCTGCAGAGCGGCGAGATCGACTACTACCAATGGAACGTCCCCCCGGAGTTCGTCCCCGACCTGCTGAGGGTCCCGGAAATCGGCGTCGAGGCGAATGCGGAACCTGGCTACTTCTATCTCGGGTACAACCTCCGCAGGGCCCCGTGGGGCTACGAGGGAGACGATCCCGGAAAGGACGTCGGCTTCTGGCTCCGCCAGGCCGTCGCCAACCTCATCGACAGGAGATCGCTTGTGAGCAACCTGCTCCAGAACTTCGGCTACACGATGTTCGGATTCATCAGCCCCGCGAACACGTACTGGTTCGACGACACGATTCCGAAACCCTTGTACGACCTCGCCCAAGCGCAAACCATCCTCGACTCGCCCGAGGCTCGGGCCGCGGGAATCGGCCCCGATCCGCCGGGGGCATGTTCCAAGGACACCCCTGCGGGCTGCCGAAGCCTCCCCGGCATCGGGACAGCGTCCTTCGAGATTCTGAAGCCGCAGGCGGACTACGGCTACGAAGACCCGATGGTGATGTCATTCGCGGCGTGGAGGCAGGTCGGCCTCAACTCTATCGTGAAGCCGACCGCCTTTGGTGAAATTGCGAACAGGATCACGGCGCACGACTTCGATCTTTATCTCCTCGGCTGGCAGATCGACGGCACGGACCCGGACTACCTCTTCGACCTCTTCCACGGCTCGAACGCGGCGTCCGGCCTGAACTATGGCGGATTCCGCAACGCGACGTACGACGCCCTGATTGAAGGCTCGCGGCGGGAGATGGACCGGGACGCCCGAAGGGGGCTCATCTGGCAGGCGCACGATGTGCTCGTGGCGGCGCGACCCGCCGAGCCGATCTACGCACGGACGAACATCGAGGGATTCCGCCAAGACCGGTTCGTAAACTGGACCGTCGTCGACGGGACGATCTGGAACTACTGGTCCCTGATCGGCATTCGGCCACCGAGGGTTCTCGGAGAGGACCTCCACGTCCAGCTCACGGCCGCCTCGGCGATGTACTCCGGCGCCTCCCAGATCGTCACCGCCACGGTCTTTGGCCCGGAGGGGCGAGCAGTGCCGGGCGCCAACGTCGACCTCGTGGTCGACGTCGGGACGCTCACCGCCGACGGGGCCACGGCTCGGGGCGTCTCCCTGAACACCGACATCAACGGACGCGTGCAGGCAACGTTGAACGCCCCTGTCGTGGAGGGACTGAGCATGATCCTGCTCCAGGCAATGGCGACACATCCGGACTTCTATTCTGCTCTCGCGGTGTCGGAGGCCCTAGTATATGTGTTCCCACCAGGGGAGCGGTTCCTCTCCGTCTCCGTCGAACTCCCGATCGGCGACATCCTGGGCCCGGGAGACGCCCTGCCGGTCCGCGTTGACGTGCGCGACCAAGACGGCGAGCCCATGCCGGACGCGATCGTGAACGTCACGACGACGAACGAAACCCTGCTGCGGCCGAGCCGGACGAACGGGACCGCCGCCGACCTCGCGTCCTCCCTCCTCGAGGCGGACGCCTCGATCGCGAACGCGACGACCTTCGGGCTCACGGTCACCGCCAGCGCGCCGGGCTTCTTCGATGCGCAAACCTCCGTGGCGATTCTCGTCATCCCCGCTGCCCGGACGTATCGATGCCCGACGGGGGAGGTCGTGCGGGACCCCGCGGACTGTCCGGCGGTGCCGACGACCGATGCGACCCCCGTGATCCTGGCGGCGGTCGCCGCTGTGGGCCTTGCCGCGGGTTTCGCCGCGGTCGTCCTCGTCCGTCGGCGACGGAGATAGGGCCCAACCGGGGTCTGCATCGGTGCGTCGAGGCTGCCTCCCGGGCATCCGCCCCCATCTATCGGTCCACCGCCACAGCCGGGCGGTCCGTCCCGACCGGGGATCGGCGGTTCCCGACGGGTCCGGGGCTCTCGAGGGGAGAGGCGCATCCTGTCCGGGAAGGTCGCCGGACGACTCGAATCGACCTCCGGACCGTCGGCGAACGCGTCCGGACGATTGGCGGGGGCTCTCGGACAGTCCCCGCGGAGTCGGACGGATTTCCGGCGATTGTAGGCGGTCGTCCGGAGGAGGTGGGACGGTCGTCTCGCGGCTGCAGCCGGTCGCCCGGAACCCCGCGCCGGTGCGCCGCCGCCCCGAGTCGTGTCCGGCGACATCCCCCGGATCGTCCGCAGCTCCGGGAAGGTTGCCCCGACGTCGCGGACGACTGTCCGGCTATCGCTTCGAGTCGTCCGACGGCCGTGCGAGAGGGTCCGAGCGTCGGTTCTGGAGCGCCAATCTAGGGACCGGCCGGACGCGCAGCGCGTCCGAACGGGCTCCGCCACCCTCCGGCGGCAACGCCATATACGGTCGCCCGCATCCGCGCGCCGGGCGGTTCGCATGGCGGTTCGGGAGTGGCTCGAGCGGTTCCGGGACGAGGTCGTGACGGTCGACGCGCGCGTCTCCCGTGAGATCGAGGTCACCCGCCACCTCCTCGCGCACCCGACCGTGCCCGTGCACTTCCGCGACCTCGACGGCTTCGAGGCGGTCGGGAACCTGTGGTCCACGCGGGACCGGATCGCCCGCGCGATGAACCTCCCGCGGGAGGCTCTCATCGACGCGATCGGGGAGGCGCAGCGCCGCCCGGAGGACATTCGCCTCGTCGACCGCGCGGACTTCCTCGCAAACGAGAGCGCCGACTTCGACCTCCGCGACTCCCCGGTCCCGAAGTTCTATCCGGGGGACGCGGGGCGGTACATCACCGCCGGCGTGTGGGTCGCGGAGTGGGAGGGGAAGCGGAACCTCAGCTTCCACCGGATCTGGATCCTCGAGGGGAAGCGCGGGGTCGCGCGGATCGTGCCCCGCCACCTGCTCAGCATGCACCGTCAGGCGCAGGCCGCCGGGCAGGAGCTGAAGGTGGCGGTGTGCATCGGCCTCGACCCGTGGCTCCTCATCGGCGGCGGGTCGAGCGTCGAGTACGGCGTGGACGAGTCGCGGATCGCGTCCGCGCTGAAGCGGCGCGCGCTCGGGGCGCCGGTGGAGTGCGTGAAGCTGAAGAGCGGACTCACGGTGCCGGCGGACGCGGAGTACGTCCTCGAGGGCCGCCTCACGGGGGAGACGCACGAGGAGGGCCCGTTCGTCGACGCCGTGCTGACGTACGACCGCGTGCGGCAGGAGCCCGTCGTGGAGTTCGACCGCGTGTACCACCGCCAAGACCCGATCTTCCACGCGATCCTCGGCGGGGGCGACGAGCACTTCAACTTCATGGGGATGCCGCGGGAGCCGATCATCAAGGAGGGCGTGGGGAAGGCCGTGCCGCGCGTCGCGGGCGTGCGGCTCACGGAGGGCGGGTGCGCGTGGCTCCACGCGGTCGTCGCGATCGAGAAGCAGACGGAGGGGGACGGGAAGAACGCGATCATGGCGGCGTTCGCCTCCCACACGAGCCTGAAGCAGGTGACGATCGTCGACGCGGACGTGAACATCTGGGACGACCGGGAGGTCGAGTGGGCCGTCGCGACGCGCTTCCAGGCGGACAAGGGCCTCGTCGTCCTGCACGGCGTCCGAGGCTCGTCGATCGACCCGAGCGCGGGGGAGACCACCGCCAAGATGGGGATCGACGCGACGCGGCCGCTCGGCGGGAAGCCGGAGATGTTCCTGAAGGCGAAGCTGTGATTCGACGGCCGCACCAATCGGCTATTGAGGATTTCGCGGGAACGCCCGCGTCCATTATCAGGCCGACACACGCGGGAATCAACCTTTAAGTAAGACGGCGGCTCATTCTCGGGCCTGAGAACCCCGATGGGTCGCGCGTTGGCTCTCCTTCTGGCGGCGGTCACCTTGGCCACCGCGTTTGCCGCTCTGGCGGCAATCCCCGCCCGCGCGGCGGAGACGTCCCCGGTCCCGCACGAGGACCTGGGCCCGCACTTGATGCGCCCGCCCCTCGAGGCCCCCCTGGCGGTCCCGTTCGCGCAGGACCCGACGTGGACCGGCACGCCGCCCCCGGGGACGCGCGCCGGCGGCACCCGTGCGATCGGCAACGACACGGTCATCGTGATCCTGATCCAGTTCTCGGACGAGACCGCCTCCACGCCGCGGGGGGACGTCGACACCCTCGTGAACGCCGGAGGCTCCGGCGCGCGGAGCGTCTACTCGTACTACCGCGAGGCGAGCTACGCCCTGTTCAACATCCGGGGCACGGTCACGCAGTGGTACACGACCCCGAACCCGATGTCCGAGTACGGCGCGGACAGCGGGACGTCCTCCTACGACGACGCGAACGGCCCCGTGTATCGCCTCGTGGTCGAGGCCGTGCAGCGCGCGGACCCGGACTTCGACTTCTCCACGTTCGACGGGAACGGGGACGACGTCGTCGACCACGTGATCGTCGTCCACGCGGGCGGCGCGCAGGAGGAGACGCAGAGGGCGAACGACATCTGGTCCCACCGGTGGTCCGTCGCGGACGCGAACCCCTCCGTCCCGGGGAACCAGGCGCTCCGCGCGGACGGCGTGCAGATCTTCGGCTACATCCTCGTCTCGGAGGAGTCGCCGGTCGGCGTGTACGTCCACGAGCTCGGGCACGACCTCGGCCTCCCGGACCTGTACGACACGGACGGGAGCAGCCAGGGCGTCGGCAACTGGGACGTCATGGGCTCGGGCTCCTGGAATGGCCCCACGCTGCAGAAGGGGACCGTCCCCGCGCACTTCGGCGCGTGGGGGAAGGCGGAGCTCGGGTGGATCCGCCCGATCGACGTCTCGTCCGCGCTGCTCGGGCAGCCGATCGACGACATGGAGACGCACCCGCAGGCGTTCCGCCTCAGCGTCGGGACCTCGTCCGGCGGCGACGAGTACTTCCTCGTCGAGAACCGCCAGCCCGTCGGGTACGACGCGGAGCTCCCGGGCGCGGGCCTGCTGATTTGGCACGTCGACGAGTCGGCCCCGGGGAACGCGGACGACTTCCACCGGAAGGTCGACCTCGAGGAGGCGGACGGGGACGACGACCCGACGGAGGCCTCGGACGCGTGGGCGTCGACCGCCGGCGGCTGGGGGCCGGACTCGGCGCCGGACTCGAACTCCTACCTGAACCAGCGGACCGGGTGGAAGGTCATCAACATCGGCGCCTCCGGGCCGACGATGGTTGCGGACATCTCCCGCGAGGTCGTCGACGACCTGATCCTGCTCGACGTCCGGCGCCCGTGCTGCGCCGCCACCGGGGACACGGTGCCCGTGACCGTCACGGTCGGGAACCGCGGCGCGCGGACGCAGACGAACTTCGCGGTGAACCTCTCCGTGTACCTCGGGACGTACGACGCCTCGAGCGCCGTGTGCTGCGCGGGCCAGACGGTCGGCTCCCTCGGCCAGGGCGCCGCGCAGAACCTCACCTGGTCCGTGCCGACGTCCGCCGCCGGCAAGCACATCCTGGAGGCGTCCGTGCCGCTCGCGCGCGACGAGATCCCGGAGAACAACGTCCGGTTCGCGCACGTGAGCGTGGCGGCGCACTACTTCTTCGACGACGTCGAGGCGGGCCCGAACGGCTGGTCCCGGGACGGGCTCCTGACGGACCCCGCCACGTGGGAGATCGTGCAGGACGGGAACGCGTCCGTGAGCCACAGCCCGACCCACGCGTGGCGGTTCGGACCGAACCCCGGAGGCCTCCCGTGCCTGCCGACGTGCCCGGAGTTCCACACCCTCGCCTCGCCGGACGTCGCGGTCCCCGGCGGGCCCGCGTACCTGCAGTTCTGGCACCGGTACGACCTCCGCGGGCGCCCGGAGGTGAACGGGACCCTCGAGACGGACGTCGCATACGTGAACGTGACCGTGGACGGGGTGCGGGAGGTGAGCGCCCTCTTCCTCGGGGTCCAGGAGGAGTGGGCGGCGTACCAGGTCAACCTCACGCAGTGGGTCGCGGGGGCCGCGACCGTGGCGGTGAACTTCAGCGCCTCGTCCGCGTACCTCCAGGGCGGCGGCGGGTGGTCGGTCGACGACGTGGCAATCGTGAACGCGCCGCTGACGCCGGGGCTCGTGGCGCGGGCGGTGAACCCGACGTTCGTCGCGGACCCGGCCGGCGTCGCGATTTTCCGGATCAAGGTGGCGAACGTCGGGGACTTCGACGACAACGTCACGTTCGCCCTCCAGCCCCCGACGGGGTGGACGGCGGTCATCGGGCAGAACGAGACGCTCCTCCAGGCGTACGACGCGTTCGAGACGCGGCTCCGCCCGGACGCGGACGCGACCCTCGTCCTCGGCTTCTACGTGGCCGCCGACGCGGCGCGCGGGGCCCGCTTCACGGTCCCGGTGACGGCGGTGAGCGAGCAGGACCTCGCGGCCTCCTCGACGTTCGATGTCACGACGATCATCAGCGACCCGTTCGGGCTCGCGGGCCTCGAGAAGTACGTCTTCCTCTTCATCATCATGTTCGCGGTCCTCGTCGTGATCGCGGTCGTGATCGACTCCGTGAAGAAGCAGAAGGGCACGTACCGCCGGTGGTAGACACTTTCGCCGCCCTCCCGGCGTCGCCTCCATGTTTGGCGGCGTTATGCCCAACCGAGCATAATGGGACGCCGCCAACTGTCCGTGCGCCGGGCGCGCCGCCAGCGCCAGGGCGCGACGATCGGATACATCGTGACGTGGGACGCGGACAGCGGGGACGCCGCGCTCTGCTCGCGGCTCCGGCGGTTCGTCTTCGGCTACTCGCTCGCGAGCGACGGGCGGCGGTACCGGTATCCGGGGCTCGTGGAGAAGGAAGGGGTCCGGTACCTCGGACAATCCGTGCTGTTCGTCACCCACGCGAGGCTGTCGGAGTTGCGGCGGTTCCTCGAACAGCTCGGCGTCCCCCATGTCGTCACGCACGCCAGCCTGGGTGCGATTATGCCCGGTTGAGCATAACCGAACCGGACGTGGAGACGCGTTGGTTCCGTCGAGGGCGGACGCTCCGGGTTATGCTCGGTTGAGCATAATCACGACCGCCCCGCGAGTTATGCCCGGTTGGGCATAATGACCCGCGCTCCCATGGCAGTTATGCCCGGTTGAGCATAACGCGACACATTCGGCCCGCTGGCCCGCGGCCTTTTATCCGCGGCGACGCCTTGACGGACCGCGTGTACGTGGACCACCCGCTCCTCCGCCGCCAGGCGATCGAGGAGCGCGCGTACCAGGTGAACATCGCCGCCCGATGTCTGGAGCGGTCCACGCTCGTCGTCCTCCCGACGGGGATGGGGAAGACGGTGATCGCCGCCCTCGTCGTCGCGGAGACCCTCCGGCGGAAGGGCGGCAGGGTCCTCTTCCTCGCGCCCACGAAGCCGCTCGTCGAGCAGCACGCGGCGTACCTGAAGGACGTCCTCCTCGCGGGGGACGTGGCGGTCTTCACGGGCGAGAAGCCGCCGGAGGACCGCGAGCTCGAGTGGCGGACGTGCAAGGTCGTGTGCTCCACGCCGCAGGTGATCGAGAACGACCTGCGCCAGGAGCGCATCTCCCTCGAGGAGGTCTCCCTCGTCGTGTTCGACGAGGCGCACCGCGCGGTCGGGGACTACGCGTACGTTGACGTCGCCGCCAAGTACCGGGAGCGGGGAGGCCTCGTCCTCGGGATGACTGCAAGCCCGGGCAGCCAGATTGGGAGGATCCTAGAGGTCTGCCAGAACCTGGGAGTCACGCCGGATCATGTCGAAATCCGGCTAGAGACCGATTCAGATGTGTCCCCCTACTTCCCCGGGATCGAGGTCGAGCGGGTGTTCGTCGACGTCCCCGAGCAGGCGGGCCGCGCGCGGGACCTCCTGCGGTCCGTGCTCGACGAACAGGTCGCCGGGCTCCGGGCCCTCGGGTACCTGCGGGACCGCCCCCGCCCGACGACGAGGGACTTCCTGGCGGTGGGCCGCCAGGTGCGGGAGGCGCTCGACTCCGGCCGCAAGTCCGGCCCGACGTTCCGCGCCGCCACCGTGCAGGCGCTCGCGATGAAGGTGAACCACGCGATCGAGCTCGTGGAGACGCAGGGCACGGAGGCGCTCCGGAACTACGTCGGCCGCATGGGGGAGGGGGACTCCCGCGCGAACCGCGCGTTCCTGCGCCACCCGAAGGTCGCGGAGGCGCTCGCCCTGTCCGCGGCGGAGGCGCCGGAGCACCCGAAGGTCCGCAAGGCCGTGTGGAAGGTCCGCGAGCAGTTCCGCCAGAAGCCCGACTCCCGCGTGATCGTCTTCACCCACTACCGGGACATGGCGACCGTCATGGAGCGGGAGCTCGCGCGCGTCCCCGGGATCAAGCCGGTCCGCTTCGTGGGCCAGGCCTCCCGGGGCGGGGACGAGGGTCTCTCGCAGAAGGAGCAGGTGGGGATCCTCGAGAAGTTCCGCGCCGGGGCGCACAACGTCCTCGTCGCGACGTCCGTCGCGGAGGAGGGCCTCGACATCCCGCAGGTCGACCTCGTCATCTTCTACGAGCCGGTGCCCTCGGAGATCCGCACGATCCAGCGCCGCGGTCGGACGGGGCGCCGGTACGCGGGCCACGTCGCGGTCCTCGTCACGAAGGACACGCGGGACATGGCGTACCTGTACTCCGCGCGGCGAAAGGAGACGAAGATGCACGCGGAGCTCGACCGGCTCCGGCGGGAGCTCCGGCAGAAGATCTTCGTGGGGACGCCCGGCGGGGAGACGTCCGTCGCCGCCAGCCCGAAGGGCCGCATCGAGGGCCTCCGGGCCGTGGAGGCGAAGCCGGAGGATCCGCCGCCGAGGCCGAAGAAGCCCGGACAGGCGGACCTGACGGACTTCGCGAGAACCTGACCGTCCCCTTTATAACCCCGTGATGAATCGACTCGCGAGATGGCGCGGTGCCCGGAGTGCGGGTTCGACCTCGACACGGAGCAGGACGAGTGCCCGAGCTGCGGGGCGATCCTCGCGGACTACGAGGAGTTCGAAGAGCTCGAGGAGTAGGCGCGCTCACCGCCCTCGGAAGAGGGCGCCGAGGCCGCCGGACGGCGGCGGGATCTCGCCCCGCACGACCTCCCCCGAGGCGGCGTCGACCACGACCGCGTACGCGCGGTCCCGGTACGCGTACGACGCGAACCACAGGGGCGCGTGCAGGAACTCCGCGTCCTTCACCGTCACCTGCGTCCTCGCCTCCTCCACGACGTCCACGAGGTCCTTCAGCAGCTCCCGCTGGTGCGCCTCGACCTGCTCCCGGGCGATGCGCTCCGCCTCGACCTCGTCGACCTCCGCGTTCAGGAACCGGGAGCCGGGGACCATCGCGCCGGTCTCGAACGGGATCTTGAACGCGAGCGGGACCTTGTACTCCCGCAGCGGGAAGTCCCCCGACCGGCGCCCGAGGACCTTCCAGAAGTAATCCCGCACGAGGCGGCCCTCGCGCCGCTCGTTCGTGCCCGTGCGTGTGAGGACGCCCGCGTACGCTGTGGCGGCGTCGACCTCGAACACGAAGAACGGGACGTACACGCACTCGAGGGACGTCACGCGCGCGGCCCGCCGGAGGTCCGGGGGCGTCGTCACCCCGCCGCCCATCCAGCCCGCGATCGCCGCCTCCGCCGCCGCGCGGTCCATCCGGGCCGCGAGCATCGCGTGGCGCACGACGAACGGGCGGTCCCCGCGCATCCGGGAGGCGGCGCCGCAGTACCGGCACGTCACGATGATTGCGCCCGCCTCCAGGGGGAGCGGCGCGCCGCACCGCGGACAGCTCACGGACTCCACGAGGTCGGGCATTCCCAAGGTCCTCCGGGGGAAGGCTCAAAGGACGCGCCCATATAGCCGTTTTCGTGGGCTCCCTCCACGACCTTCGCCGGGGCAGCCTGGCGACGGTCGTCCTCGTGTTCACCGTCCTGTCCCTCCTCCTGCTCGTGATCCTGGCGGTCGTCGACTACCTCCTCCAGGCGCGGGGCTTCCCGTGGGCGGCGCTCGCCGTCGTCGGCCTCGCCTTCCTGTTCCTGCTCCTGCAGTGGGCCGTCTCGCCGGCGATCGTCCGGTGGGCCGTGCGGGGTCGCCAGGCCGTCACGCCGCAGTCGAACCCCTGGCTCTTCGCCACGGTCCAGGCCTTGGCGCAGCAGGCGGGCGTGCCGCCGCCGCGGGCGTGGGTGAGCCCGGACCCGTCCCCGAACGCGTTCGTCTTCGGGCGGACGGCCTCGTCCTCCGAGCTCGTCGTGACCCGGGGCCTCCTCGAGCGGTTGAACCAGGAGGAGGTCGGGGCGGTCCTCGCGCACGAGATCGGACACGTCCGCCACCGCGACGTGATCATCATGACGTGGGTCTCCGCCGTCCCGCTCCTCGCCTACGTCCTCGCGCGGCTCGGGTTCGAGGCGCTACGGGGCGTCCGCGGGGGCGGCGGGAAGAAGGGCGGGCAGGCGGTCCTTGCGGTCGTCTTCGTGGCGGCGGTCTCGTACCTCGTCTACCTCGTGACCCAGCTCCTCGTCCTCCACCTGTCCCGCACCCGGGAGTACTACGCGGACGCGTACAGCGCCGCCGCCACGCGGGACCCGCACCGCCTCGCCTCCGCCCTAACGAAGATCTCCTTCGGCCTCTCCCTCGCGCGCAAGGACTCCGAGCCGTCCGGCCTCCGGGCGTTCTTCATCGGGGACCCGGTGAAGGCGCACCAGGACTACGACGCGCTCCGCGACCGGATGGCGCGGTACGACCTGGACCGCGACGGCCAGATCGACGCGTACGAGCTGCAGAAGGCGCTGGAGGAGGAGCGCCGGAACCCGTGGCGGCGCGCCAACGCGCTGTTCTCGACGCACCCGCCGACGTACCAGCGGATCCTGGCGCTCGAGGCGTTCGAGGAGGAGATGAAGCGGAGCGGCCTCCCGGCGAACATCTACGCGTTCGTCTAGGGTTCGGCTTCGCATTCCTTATATAGACCCTGCCATTAAGTCGAGGCCTCCAAGGGGTTCGACCTTGCCTCGTGGTCTCTACGCCGCACGGAAGCTCCGCGACAACCGCCAGGTCTCCCGCTGGTCGGACCGGTACTACAAGCGCCGCGTCCTCCACTTGAAAGAGAAGTCGGACCCTCTCGAGGGCGCCGCGCAGGCCCGCGGGATCGTGCTCGAGAAGGTCGCGATCGAGGCGAAGCAGCCGAACTCCGCGCTCCGGAAGTGCGTGAAGGTCCAGCTGATCAAGAACGGGCGCCAGATCACCGCGTTCGCCGTCGGCGACGGCGCGATCAACTTCATCGACGAGCACGACGAGGTCCTCGTCGAGGGGATCGGGGGGCGCATGGGCCGCTCGTACGGGGACATCCCCGGCGTGCGGTACAAGGTGATCAAGGTCAACAACGTGTCCCTCAACGAGCTCGTGCGGGGCCGGAAGGAGAAGCCGGTGCGATGATGGAGGGAACCCCGCCGCCGGAGATCCCGCCCCCGCCGGAGGGGGTCCCACCTCCGCCGCCCATCGAGGAGCCCGTGGCCCCGCCGGCGCCGGAGGCCGCCGCGGAAGGGGCGCCCGCGGAGGCGCCGCCGGAGGGCGAGGCCGCCCCGGGGAAGCCGCGGAGGAAGCCCGTCCGGAAGAAGCCGTCCTACCAGCTCAAACTGTTCGAGCGGTGGGACCTCTCCGAGGTCGTCGTGCACGACAAGGGGCTCGAGCGGTACATCAACCTCTCCCCGATCGTCCTGCCGCACACCGCCGGCCGCCACGCGAACAAGCCGTTCGGGAAGGGGCGGACGAACATCGTCGAGCGGGTGATCAACAACATCATGCGCTCCGAGATGTACACGGGGAAGAAGAGCAAGGCGATCGCCGTCGTGCGCCAGGCGTTCGAGATCGTCGAGGCGCAGGCGAAGCGGAACCCCGTGCAAGTCCTCGTGGAGGCGATCGAGAAGGCGGCGCCGCGCGAGGAGGTCACGCGCCTCCGGTTCGGCGGCATCTCCGTCCCGCGCGCGGTCGACATCGCCCCCGTGCGCCGGCTCGACCTCGCCGTCCGCAACCTGTGCGCGGGCGCGGTGGGCGCGGCGTTCAAGAGCGGGGCGGGCAAGAAGGCGGCGGAGAAGGAGAAGAAGCACGAGCCCGTCGCGCAGTTCCTCGCGCAGGAGATCCTCGCGGCCGCGCGCGGGGACATGGCGAGCTCCGCGATCTCCCGGAAGGAGGAAGTCGAGCGGGTGGCAGGGTCCGCGCGGTAGGCGCGGCGGCCAACCGTTGAGGAAAGCGGATCGAATAGGACGGTGACCTCCATGGGACGGAAAGAGGACAACATCAAGAAGGCCCAGGCGATCATCCACGACAAGGAGCGGATCCGAAACATCGGGACCGCCGCACATATCGATCACGGAAAAACGACATTGTCCGACTCCCTGATCGCCGGCGCAGGAATGATCTCGTGGGAACTCGCCGGCGAGCAGCTCATCATGGACTACGACGAACAGGAGCAGGCTCGCGGGATCACGATCAACGCCGCGATCGCCTCCATGGTCCACGAGGTCGAGGGCAAGTCGTACATCATCAACCTGATCGACACGCCCGGACACGTGGACTTCGGCGGCGACGTCACCCGCGCGATGCGCGCGATCGACGGCGTGATCATCCTCGACGACGCGGTCGAGGGCGTCATGCCGCAGACGGAGACGGTCATCCGCCAGGCGATCAAGGAGCGCGTGAAGCCCGTCCTGTTCATCAACAAGGTCGACCGCCTCATCAACGAGCTGAAGCTCGACGCGGACCGGATGCAGCAACGGTTCGCGAAGATCATCACGGAGGTCAACGCGCGGATCGTGAAGCTCCTCCCGGACGACCTCAAGGGTCCGTGGGCCCTGAAGGTCGAATCGGGCAACGTCGCGTTCGGGAGCGCGCGGAACAAGTGGGCGATCTCCGTGCCCTACATGAAGAGGACGGGGATCACGTTCAAGGACATCTACCGGTACCTGGCCGAGGAGAAGCAGGACGAGCTGAGCAAGCGCGCTCCCCTCCATCAGGTCCTCCTCGACATCGTGATCCACCACCTGCCGAACCCGCTCGTCGCCCAGAAGATGCGGATCCCCGTGATCTGGAAGGGGGACCTCACGACCGGCGTCGGGAAGGCGATGATGGAGTGCAAGGAGTCCGGCCCCGTCGCGTTCATGATCACGAAGATCCTCGTCGACCCGCAGGCGGGCGAGGTCGCCGCCGGCCGGCTGTTCAGCGGGAGGATCCGGCGGGGGCAGGAGCTGTGGGTCTCCGGGATGCCGAAGCCCCAGCGCGTGCAGACCGTGGCACTCATCGTCGGCCCCGACCGGATCCCCGTCGACGAGATCGACGCGGGGAACGTCGTGGCGGCGATCGGGCTCAAGGACGCGATCGCGGGCTCCACGGTGAGCGACGACAAGGAGATGCCGCCGTTCGAGCCGATCGTCCACTACTCGGACCCGGTCGTGACGGTCGCGATCGAGGCGAAGTCCACGGCGGACCTGCCGAAGCTCGTCGAAGTGCTCCGCTCGATCGCGAAGGCAGACCCGAGCATCGAGGTGGAGATCAACCAGGAGACGGGCGAGCACCTCATGTCGGGGATGGGCGAGCTGCACCTCGAGATCACGCAGTACCGGATCGTGAACGACTACAAGGTGCCGATCACCGCGAGCACGCCGATCGTCGTCTACCGGGAACGCGTGCGGGGCAAGGGCGGGCCGTTCGAAGGGAAGTCGCCGAACAAGCACAACCGCTTCTACATCGAGGTCGAGCCGCTCGACGACAAGGTCGTCGCGGCGATCCACGAGGGCACGATCGCGAGCGGGCAACGGATCAAGGACGCGAAGGCGCTCCAGAAGCAGCTCCAGGACCTGGGCATGGAGCGGGACGAGGCGCGGAACGTCGTGTGGATCCAGGAGACGAACATGCTGATCGACGCGACGAAGGGGATCCAGTACCTGAACGAGACGATGGAGCTCGTGAAGGAGGCGTTCACCGAGGCGATGACGAAGGGTCCGCTCGGCCAGGAGAAGGCGATGGGTATGAAGGTCCGCATCTTCGACGCGAAGCTCCACGAGGACTCCGTGCACCGCGGGCCCGCACAGGTCATCCCCGCCGTGCGCAGCGCGATCTACGGGGCGATGTGCGAGGCCGACCGGATCCTGATGGAGCCGATCCAGAAGCTGTTCCTGAACCTGCCGCAGGACGTCATGGGCGCGGCGATCGGGGACGTGCAGTCGCGCCGCGGCGTCATCGACGACATCCGGCAGGAGGGCGAGACGACGATGATCTCCGCGAAGGTGCCCGTGGCGGCGATGTTCGGCTTCGCGACCGCGATCCGGGGGGCGACGCAGGGACGCGTCCTCTGGTCGACGGAGAACGCGGGGTTCCAGCCCGTGCCCTCGGACCAGCAGCGCGACGTCGTGAAGGGGATCCGCGAGCGGAAGGGACTGTCGCCGGAACCGTACGACGCAGCGTACTACGCAGCGTGAGGCCGTTTCCTCCCTTGACCCGGAGCGGAGTCGTCCAAAGCCATAAATAGGGGCCTAGGCTAACGGACGGCTACGGTGGAAAAATGGCAGCGAAACCGCACCTGAACCTCGTGTTC
>Ga0214473_10001193_pt1 | contig 35221 bp, 26 predicted proteins | sample RVTome_7_FD_203509 | JGI IMG/M metagenome (GOLD analysis project Ga0214473, IMG submission 203509) | Soil microbial communities from uranium-contaminated site in the Upper Colorado River Basin, Wyoming, United States - RVT98D197 | ecosystem: Environmental > Terrestrial > Soil > Contaminated >... | reverse complement strand
TTCGGTTGTCAGTCTGAATCCATCCATCACCAGATACTTCGGCTATAGTCCAATAACCACTTGAATAATCCGCCGAAATCTGATTCCTGATGGGTATAAATGCAACCTTGCTGTCTTGGCGATTCTTCTCGTTGCATTGGTGGTGGTTTACGGCACCGTAATGATGCCGTCCACAATAGAACAAGCAAACAACGACGTGAAGAATTGGTTAAATCAAAACCCTCGTATTAAATTATTGTTGGATGACCACTGCAAAAGTGTTGATTTGCAGCCAGTATTGCCCCCTTTTAAATTTGGAGGATATGCTGTATTCGAAAGAGGAGCAAAAGTTTTTGTTACTGTCCGAACAAATCCATTTACCGGGAACGGGGAATTTGAGGTAAGCCAATCTGAGATGGCGGACATATCTGCTACCAAATTCCAGGAGGCCATACAACAGTTTTAGGCAGAAGCTCGTCATGTAGGCGTGTATGACGCAGCAAATTCGAAAGAAAGGGGGATAATGTATGAAGATCATTCTCAGCAGAAAGGGATTTGACGGAAATACCGGAGGGTTCGCAAGTCCGATCATGCCGTGTGGGAGATTGCTTTCCCTGCCGATTCCTGTCACCCCAAAGCAGATGGCGAACGGTGAGGTCGGCATTCCTTACGCGGACCTAAGGTTTGATGGACAGCCTCTGAGCGAGATCAACAACCAACTGTGTAACCATAACCACCAATTCCCGTACAACGCAGCCCATCTCGACCCGGACCTCGACCGAGGCCGCCTCGAACCTCGCGAACAAGGCTGGAAGCGAACATTTGGTCAGCAGGGGAGAGCACAGGCCGACCTCAAAGATGTCAAGGAAGGCGACCTCTTTCTATTCTTTGGTTGGTTTCGACGCACCAGGTACGAGAACAGCCAATTGCGCTATCTCCAACCCAGGAAATGCGGTAAGGACCTACATGTAATCTTTGGCTGGCTTCAGATCGGCGAAATCCATCCGGTGCGAAAGGAGCAGCATCAGGACGAATTTCCAAAGTGGCTGCATTACCATCCCCACATCGTCAATAGAGAAAACTACGGCAACCTCAATACGATCTATATCGCAGCCGACGAACTGATTGTGTCGGGCCAGCGATTGGGCGTGCGCGGCGCGGGAACCTTCCCTTGCTTTAAGCCCTCGCTGCAACTGACAGCTCAAGGGGAAGAAGCCAGGGCCCACTGGTGTTTGCCCAAATGGCTCTGCAAAGAACAGAATCATGGAACTTGGCCATGCCGCGAGGGCCATGTGCCTTTCGATAGTTATAGGTATCGTCAAAAACAAGAATTCGTCTTCGCCGTGCCAGAGCCAGACAATCAGGAGGTAATGAAATGGCTCAACGACCTGTTTGAGGGCTGCTGTTGACTTTCTTCGCAGGAGCCGCCGGTTCTTTCGTCGCCTGCCTTACTTAGCGTCAGTAATTGAGCAAGTTCTGTCGAATATCAAGAATGCGACTTGTCAGACGAGTCCGATTGAGCATTAGGGCACCTTGTCACATTCACACGTGCGTTTTGCGCTTGGCAGCACTACCAGCAGAACGCTGCCTGTGTGCTCAAGCGCGGTTGGTCTTTTGTCTGCTGGTAGCTGGAGGCAATAAACGCATCCTTCGGCAGGTCGTCGCCGCGCGAGTAATGTTGTAGGTTTAGGGTTCTATCGAATTTTTAGCGTGGCCAGGGCCAGGGCGGCGAAGGCGGCGCCCAAGAGCCAGAAACGCACGACCACCTGCGGCTCGCTCCAGCCGATCAGATGGAAATGGTGATGGATGGGGGCGCATCGGAACAGCCGTTTGCCCCCGGTATATTTGAAATAACCTACCTGCAGCACGACGCTGAGCAATTCGATGACAAATACGCCGCCGATCACCAGCAGCAGAATCTCGTTTCTCGTTACCAGCGCGCCGTAGCCCATCGCCGCTCCTAACGGCAGCGAGCCGACGTCGCCCATGAATGTCTGAGCGGGGTGGCAGTTGAACCACAGGAAGCCAAGCACGGCCCCCAGAATCGCCGCGAAAAAGATGCTCAACTCGCCCGCCTGTGGTATGGCGGGCAGCAAGAGATAACTTGCCCACGTTACGGGCGTTGCTCGCGCCATCGTTTCAGAGGCAACATAGCACAGCAGGGCCAGCACCAGGGCGACCATACCCACACAGCCGGCGGCCAGTCCATCCATCCCATCGGCCAGATTGACGGCGTTGCTGGTCGCCGACAGGTAGAAGATCGCTATCAGTATGAACATCCAGTTGGCTAAAGGCAAGCCGTGCTTATAGAAGGGCAGCCAGAACAACTTGGCGTCCTCAATGTTGATGAAGTCGGCGTATAAGAACGATGCTATCAATACTGCTCCGCCGATCTGGAAGATAAGCTTTTCCCAGGGTCGCAGTCCGTTTCTGCTTCGTTGGCGCGCCCCGGCGGTAAGCTTGAGCCAGTCGTCGGCAGCGCCCAACGCGCCGAACCATATTATCAGCACGATGGCTTTCTGAACGAAGGGATTGTTCAATCTTGCCCACAACAGAGTAGTGGAGATGGCCGAGATGATAATAATCAGGCCCCCCATCGTAGGGGTATTGGCCTTTTCCTTGGTCAATTCGTTCAGCGTGGCATGGTGAAACTCGGGACGGTCGCCGATTTTCTTCCGCATCAGCCAGCGAATGATCCTGGGCCCGACGATCAGCGCGATCAGCAAGCTGGTCAAGATTGCCGCCACAGAACGAAAACCCACGTTCTGGTAGGCGTAAAAACCGACCTGATGAGTGAAAACCTCTCGCCAATACCATAACAAGTGGTAGATCATCTCGCCTCTGCCATCTGCAGTCTCAGCTCACGAGACACACTGCACGGAAAAAAGCTCCTTAAGTTTCTTAACGACCATTTCCAGCTTGGCCGTCCGCGAACCCTTGATTAGTATTATATCGTAATCTTTTATGAATTCATGCAGATTATTGCACGCTGAAATCGTGTCCGGGAAACATTTCATCTGCAAGTCATGTTCTGCGTCCGCTTTTGCGCTCTCGCCGGCGATCCTCGCCAGTTCGCCGACGGCCACCAGCAACTTCACTCCGGCCTGCGCGATCGAGGCCCCAAGTTCGGCGTGCAGCTCTGCGGCCTGCAGTCCCAGCTCAGCCATCTGGCCGCAAATGAAGACAAGCCTGTTTTTATGGGTGCGTTCAAGACCGGCCAATATTTTGAGCGCATTTCTCATCGAGGCCGGGTTCGCGTTGTAGCAATCGCTCAAGACGGTCAGCGTCCCGACGTGAAACAGCTCGGCGCGCATGGAAACCGGCGGCAGGGTCTCGATGACCCGCGCAAAATCATCAACCGTCAGACCCAGTTCGCTGCAAACCGCCCAGGCGGCAAGTGCATTTTCCACGTTGCCCGGACCGGGCAAGGGCAAGCGGACTTCTTTGCCGTCGATCGTGAACCGGCTGGCTGAGCCGTCCATGCGAATATTCTTGACCTGGTACTTTGAGGCGTCGGGCTGGCCAAACGTGGTGAATCGGATGCCCCTGGCTCGGCAGGCATTTACCAATTGCTCGAAATTCGCATTTATTATCAAAGTGCCGCCGGGCCTGAGCCCTTCAGATATCGACAGCTTCTCATACAGGATGGTCTGCAAATCCCCGAATCCTTCCAGGTGAGACGGATAAACATTGGTGACGATTGCGATGTCAGGTTCGGCGATGCGAGTCAGATATGATATTTCGCCCGGATGATTGCTGCCGAGTTCGGCAACGACTATCTGGACCCCGGGAGCTGCGCCCAGCAGAGTTAGCGGCACCCCAATGTTGTTGTTGAAGCTGCCCGGCGACTGGTGGACTCGAAAATGCCGGCTCAGGACGTGATGAATGATTTGCCTTGCGGTGGTCTTGCCGACCGAACCCGTGATTGCAACGACCTTGAAGCCGGCTCGCCGGCGGTGTTCAGTGGCCAGATCACCGAGGGCCTTTATCGTGTCCTCAACCCGGAGCAGACACTTGTCTGCAAATTCTTCCCCCTCAAGCTTCCTGCTGACGACAGCGCACACGGCCCCTTTGGCGAAAGCGTCAGAAACATAATCGTGGCCGTCGAAATTCTCGCCCGGTATGGCGAAAAAACAGTCTCCTGCTTTGACGGTTCGCGAATCGGTGCTCACGCCGGTGAATGAAGGAGGAGTACCGGTGCCGCTTGGCAGTTGAAGAGTGCCTGCCGTTGTTTTGGCCAGATGGATTATTGGAAATTCCTTCATCGTCGCCTTCCTATGCACTCTTCCGCGATTTCCCTGTCGCTGAAGTGGAATTTCTGTTTTCCGATGATCTGATACGTTTCGTGGCCTTTGCCCGCAATCAGTACGACGTCTTCCTTCTCGGCGGCCTGTATCGCCAACTCGATGGCTCGTTTCCTGTCCGGCTCAATGATCTTCGTATCGATCTTGTTGAAGCCGGCGACAATATCGCGAATGATATCATCGGCGTTCTCGGTTCGCGAGTTATCGCTGGTGACGATGACGAAATCGGCCAGCTCTTCGGCGACCCTGGCCATTCGAGGACGTTTGGTCTTGTCTCTGTCACCGCCGCAGCCGAAGACGACCCGCAGCTTGCCCCGGCACAGAGGTCTGAGTGTCGCCAGGACGTTCTTCAGGGCGTCGTCAGTATGGGCGAAATCGACAATTATGGAAAAGTCAGCGCCGTCGATTTTCTCCAGCCGGCCCGGAATGGCTTTCAAAGCCGACAAGCCCGCCGCGATGGTATCCAAATTGAAACCCGCTGCGAGGCACAACCCCGCCGCCGTGAGACAATTGCTGACATTATACAAGCCCAGCAACGGAGTTCTCACAATCGACGTCTGATTCCCGTATTTCAGCGTAAAGACCGTTCCGCTTGTGCCCATCGACTCGATATGAGCTACGAGGTCGGCTTTTTCGTCAATGGCATACCAAAGCAATCGAGCGCCGGTTTGACCGGCGATTTGGTCAGCTTCCGGCGATTGTCTGTTCAGCACGGCTGTGGCGTCCGGTGGCAGCGCCGAGAAAAGCCTTGTCTTAGCGGCGAGGTACTCTTCTTTGGTCTTGTGATAATCCAAATGGTCGCCGGCAAGGTTGGTGAACGCAGCGGCTTTGAAGCGGACCTGTGCAAGGCGGTTTTGGGAGAGGGCATGGCTGCTGGCCTCAATAACCATATACTTCGCGCCGTTTTTCACCATTTCTTCCTGCTTGGCCGCGATCTCCAGATAATCCGGCGTTGTCAAAGGCGCCGGATAACTGCGCCCGGAGCAGGTATCGTAGATGACGGTGCCGATCAAGCCGCATTTGTGACCGGCCTGCTGGATACACGAGCGAACGAGGAAGGCGACCGTTGTCTTGCCGTTGGTCCCGGTGACCGCCAGGTTCGTCAGTTGCGAAGCCGGATTCCCATGCGCTGCCTGTGCCAGAATTGCCGCCGCTTCCGTCGAATCATCAACCGTCATCAATTCGTTCGACGTGCAACCTCTTGCGGGTTGCAGACGCCGCTGGCAGACGATGTACCTGGCGCCGTTGGCAAGGGCCTGGTCGATAAAATCGTGGCCATCGAATTCAGTGCCCTTGACGGCTACGAAGACATCTCCCTCTTGCACCAGACGCGAGTCGGTATGCACCGCCAACGTGTTGCCTGACCGGACCAGGGCCACCAGCTCTTCGAATGTCATATTGTTATGCTGCCCTCTATTAAGTTGACCACAGGTTCGTAGTGACGCCGTAAGGCGTTATTTCCGGAATGCCCTTACGGGCACACTACAAACAGACGCAAACCATCTTAGCTAAAAGCCTGAACAATGCAACTGATGCCGGGACGGTCGGCAAAAATGAAGCCTCCTGGCAAGAACAGCGAAAAGTTTCGGCGCATCGGCAATTATTGGTGGGAGAGATCACCATTTGGTCTTATAATCATCGGCGGTAACGGTCCATTGAGAAAGGAAATCAATCATGGCGATTCGGCGCATCTTCAACATTTGCGTGGCATTCTTGGTGCTTGGTTGCCTGACTCATTCGAGTTCGGCCGGCTCAAAAGTTGTTTCGGACGAAACGGAGTATCTTGCCGTATTTATGGAAGGCAAGAAAGTGGGCTACGCCGTTCAGAGTCGAATCGTATCTGATGGGCAAGTGACCACCCGCGAAGAAGTCAGTATCACCGTGAGCCGGATGGGTATCTCAATGACGATGGAGATGGCGGAGACCAGCATCGAGACGACGGCCGGGGAGCCCCTGGCTTTTGAAGCCGAGCAAAAATTAGGTGCGATGGTGATGAAAATGGCCGGGCAAGTGGACAAACAGGGGCAGGTGAGTTTGACAACGACTTCGATGGGAGCGCAGCAGAAGAGCACAATTGAATGGCCCCAGGGGGCGGTGATGGCCGAGGGGTTGCGCTTGTTGAGCCTGAAAAAGGGGATGGAGGAGGGGACACAGTATTTTGCCAAGATATTCAGCCCCGGGATTTTGCAGGCTGTTCATGCTCAGGTTCGATTCGGCCCAAAGCAAAGCGTCGATCTGCTCGGACGAGTCGTGACCCTACAACAAGTCACCACGACTCTCAATATGCCCGGTTCGGGCGACATTATCACGACCAGCTATGTTGACCAAGACCTTCGAGTCCAGAAGAGCATCATGCCAATCGCGGGGATACAGGTTGAGATGATCGCCTGCGCCAAAGAATTCGCGATGGGCCGGAACGATACACTGGAATTGATTGATAAGATGTTCTTAGCAAGCCCCGAGCCTTTGGATAATCTCAGCGAGGCAAAATCCATCACCTATTATCTGGTCCCGACGCAAGACATACCTGAAGTGACCATACCCTCGACCGACAATCAGAAGGTGCAACAGCTCAAGAACGGCCGAGCGACTGTCACGGTCGAGCCTGTGACGGCGCGGGCGGGCGTGAAATTTCCCTACAGAGGCCGGGACCAAACTCTGCTCGACGTCACCAAACCGACAAGGTTTCTGCAAAGCGACCACGAGCAGGTGATTGCTCTTGCCCGCCAGGCGGTGGGCGATGCCGAAGACGCCGCCGAAGCGGCCAGGAAAATCGAAGCCTTTGTGGGCGAGTACATTGAGAATCGAAGCCTTTCAGTTGGTTACGCCTCGGCGGCCGAGGTGGCAGCCAGCAGGCAGGGCGATTGTTCGGAATTCGCGGTCCTGACGGCGGCGATGTGCCGCGCCGTCGGGATACCCGCTCAGGTGGTGGTCGGGGTGGCCTACGTGAGTGACTTTGGAGGCCATCAGGGCTTTGGGGGACACGCCTGGACGCAGGCGTACGTGGGCGGCAGATGGATCGGCCTTGACGCATCTTTCAGGGGCGGCGGGCGAGGCGGCTATGACGCCGGCCATATCGCCTTAGCCGTCGGCGACGGCGAACCCGCAGACTTCTTCAACCTGGCTGCCACCCTCGGCCAGTTCAAAATCGAACGGGTAGTGGTGAGAAAGAAGTAGATACTCCGCGTTTTCCTTGTGGACAACGTAAAGGTACGATAGCCGCTTGACTCCTGCGAATACTGTCTCACGAAAACAAGGTGGCCGTTGCAGTTTCTTTTCTTAAGGCTTTTGGAGAAGTAATTTCGTACTCTGTGTCTTTTATCTTCTCTGCACTGCGGGTCACTGTGATCCTATCACCGTCAAGAGAATACGTTCCCGGCTCACTCTTCACAAGAGACTTTAGAATTTGCCTCCACCCTTCGTTTTTGTCTTGCCCGAGGGTATTTCTGAGCCTGTCAATCCAGCGGGCTACACAGTGAAAACGCATCGCACTACTATATACCTTGTGCAGCTTATATGTTCTTCCATAGGCACGGTCCACCAGAGACAGTAGGCCCGCGGGGTCTTTACTGCTTTCGCACAAATCATCTGGAGGCAGTATCTCTTCCAAGATCTTCCAAAGAGCTATCTTGTCGGACTTCTTGACGCCGTCCTCGCGGCCCTCGCACAGAGCATCCAAATAAGTTTTCTTGATTGAGTCTTCGTATTGATTCAAAGATAGTGGGTGGAGAACCGCCGTCAATTTCTCGAGAAATGTGCTCTGTTTCTTGGTCTGGCCGCCGCCGCATACGTGTTCCTTGATAATCTCTGACAGAACACTCAATAGTTCACCCCGCGCTTGAAGAGATACGCGGTGGATGGATTCGGCGTGATAGTAAGGACTTATCTCAAAACCCAAGAAATGTCGTCCCCGTGACTTGGCCATCTTGCAGACAGTACCGCTGCCGGAAAAAGGATCGAGTACCAGGTCATCCTCATCGGTGGTAGCCAGGATGATTCTGTCGGATATTTCCTCCGGAAAGACTGCAATGTGCGATGTCTGGTCATTCCTTCCGAATGCTACGCGATCTACCTCCCAGACATTACCGGGATTGCGTCCAAAGAGATTGTTACGAGAGTCGTAGAATTTTGTTGCCTCCCGTACGGGAAAGACGTTGAACTTCGACTTGTTTGTGCCGTGGCCGGCTTTGACCCACCAAAGAATCGTCTCGTGCTTATTTGTAAATTTCGACTTGAAAGCCATACCTCCCCAATAGCGCCAAATGATTCGATCTTTCAATCGAAAACCCAGCCTCTGAAACAAATCGAATGTAAGGTGGTCCAAGGGTGTTATGTACTCGGCTCGCTCGGTCGTATAACCGGTTTGCCAGAAAAGAGCTCCTCCCGGGACCAGGGTTCTCTTACACTCACGAAGGACTCTCTCTATAAAGTCCAAGTAATCTTTGCGGCTGAGTTTATCGTCGTAGCCATTATAGTTCCTGGCTATGTTGTAAGGAGGGCTTGTGTGGATAGTCTGAACGGAGTCGTCGGGGACCTTGGGGAAAAGGTCCAAGCAATCGCCCAATATAATCTGGTCGCGCACATCTACGTTGGTCATCTGTTCTTCCCTGATACTTTGAGCATTCTGGCAACCACTGGTAATACTCGCTTGAGTGTGGGGCTTGCACCCCCGCCGCCGGCACGAGTACCGCCCGCACTTGGAGGAAGGCAATTTATTAAAGTCTGGAAGTAGAACCCTCTTTGCTCGTCAGTTTCGTTCTCGTGCTTTCGCAAGAAACCCCTCCATTCAGTGCGGGTAACATCGGTGAAATCGTACAATGACTCGTGTGAAGTGTCAGCTATCTCGGCAATAAACTTTGGAAACTCAGAAAAGAATCGAACCGCCCCATAGAAGCATTGTTTCACATGCCCCTGGAGATTGTCTAAACCTTCTATTCGCTTAATAATCTCATTGCTTATATAGGAATTTTCTTTGCGGCAGTAATCCTTGAAATTTTGCATTTCCAGATGAGAGGGAATCAAAATAGCATGAGCAGGTGTGTGTGCCGGAGATTTCCCGAGGGTTTCTTCCGCAAGGTTAATTGCGGCAATTATCTCGTCGTTCTCGTCCTCGATACCATCAAAAGGTTTGGATATAACGTCGCGCACGATGTCAACATAAGCTGAGAAAATATCTACCGACACTTGCTTTAGCCGAGGTTTAACGTTAGACAGAAACGACAAAAAGATTTCTGCGTTGTCATCAGTCAATTCACAGAATGTCTCTATGTTGGTGGTCATAGCTGGTAAAGTCAGATTCGCAGATCCTATTATGGCCTTGTTGTTGGAAAACGAGAAGACTTTCGCATGGAGGTCATTCGAAACGTAAATTGCAAATTTTTTTTGTCGCCCCACTACAGATTGAACTCGGCTCTTCAATGCCTCCATATCAGCAACGCCATCTCGCCAATCGAGAGGATTCAATCGTGTCCAGAACTCCACCTCCTCAGCAGTGTCAAAGAACGAATCCAGCAGTGCCAAGCCCCGTTCGCTATAGTAAGGTGTGCAGATGAGGCCCGCGGTTGCCCCCTCAGCCGCCTTCTTAATAGCATCTATGCCCTTCTCGTGGAACAATATCATGGTTTTTTCCTGATACCAGATGATTCCTATCTCATCGTATTCTACATCATAGAGGCGGTATAGTCAACCTTCGACTGAGGGATGTGGAATTTCGGCAGTCGGTGCAGAACGATCAGGCAGTCGCGTTTATGATCTATTCAAACTGAATGTCGGTCAGGACGAATTCGACGTTGCTGTTTCCGTTGTAGGTATTTATCTGAGGCTGATAAGCGACGGCGAAAAACTCGTGCTCCAGCAGTTTCTTTTCCAGCTTGCCGAATCGAAAGCCGATGCAGCGGATTGCCGTTGTGTTGTCGGTGATCGCAAGCTGCAAATGCTCGTGGTCTGATCCGACCCTTTTCGGCGGGCACGCTAAACGCACCCCCCTTGTGGCGAACGTCGGCTCAGGATTGCCCTGGCCAAAGGGACCCAGCAACTGCAACTCCCGAACCGTTTCCTGACGAAACTCGCTCAGGGGGACCAATGCGTCGATATGCAGCTTCGCCGCGGTATCGTCCCTATTGAGGTTTTGCTGTGCGTGGGCCTCGAATTCGGCGGCGAACTGATCTATCTTATCGGGTTCGATCTTTATGCCCGCGGCCATTTTGTGCCCCCCGAAGCCGGCCAAGTGATGCGAGCAGGCCCTGATGGCGCTTAACAGGCAGAAACCCGGAATCGAGCGGCCCGAACCCTGGGCCAGGCCATTTTCACACGAGCCTGTGTTGATCATAATCGTCGGACGGTAAAACTTGTCCACGATTTTCGAAGCAACGATACCGATGACGCCGGTGTGCCAGTTCTCACTTGCAAGAACGATGCTCTTGCGGTCGGGATGGTTCAAGTCACCCTCGACGATCATTTCACAAGCCTGCTTGAAGATTTTGCGCTCGCACTGCTGGCGCTGGCTGTTCTGCTCTTTGAGATACTCGGCTATCTGCATCGAGCGAGTGGGGCTTTGTGAGGTCAGCAGCTCGACCGCCAATCGCGCATGACCCATCCGGCCGGCGGCGTTGAGCATTGGCGCAAGACGAAATCCGATGTGGTAGCTATCGAGCTCGTGCCCCGTCAATCCTGCCGATTCAATCAGTGCCTGTACGCCGGAAAGCCTGCAATTGGGCAGCGCTTTGAGTCCGTAGCTCGTCAAGACCCTGTTTTCGCCGCGCAGGTCCACGATGTCGGCCACGGTTCCCATCGCCGCCAGGCTGGTGGCGATGAGCATAAATTCCCGCAGCTTGGGTTCGAGTTTCGGACCCGAGCTGAATTCGTTGGCAAGAGCCCAAGCCAGCTTGAAAGCGACCATCGCCCCGGCGCAATCTGGGTTCGGGTAGGATTTGTCCAAGGCCGGGTGCACAATGGCCACTGCTTCAGGCAACTTGAGGTCCGGCTGGTGATGATCCGTGATAATTAAGTCGAGCCCCAATTGCGCCGCCAGTTCGGCTGAGCGGAACGCTGTGATACCACAATCGACGGTCACCAGCAGTTGAGTGCCCGATCCGGCTAGGCTCTCAACGGCCTCGGCGTTGAGGCCGTAGCCCTCATCGACGCGATGGGGAATGTAATACTCGACGTTGGCGCCAAGCAGCGTCAAAACCTGCCAGAGGATGGCAACGCCGGTAATGCCATCCACGTCGTAGTCGCCATAAATGGTAATCTTTTGCCTTTCGGCAACAGCCTGTTTTAGTCTGCTGATGGCTGGTCCGATTCCAGGCATCCGCCCAGGCTCGATCAGGTCGGTCAGCTTCGGCCGCAGGAAAACCGAAGCGCCCGCGGCCTCGGTGATTCCCCGATTGATCAGAAGCTGGGCCAAAAGGGGCGAGACCTTCAGGGACCTGGCCAGCTCTTGCGAGCGGCCATCGCCAGATCGAATGACCCATTGTTTATTCTGCGTCCGTGCGGAAAGAAGCATCTCAGTATGCCCTTTGTGCTCTTATCTCCACGTGAGCTTTGTCGTGCGGCCATCGGCGCCCGTATTGCCGGCGGCGGCATGCAGGGTAAAGTTGCCGCCCTGGTTTGTCAGTTGCGCCTCTACCCAGCCGACGGCGTCTGTATCGTTGAAATTATATCCCACCGCCGGCAGGTTGATCAGGTGAATCCCCTCGAACCTGGAGAATCCGTAAACGTGAGAATGACCATAGACGATGGCTTTAACCTTCTGTACCGCCTCGATCATGCGGAACAGACGCAGCACGTCCAGCAGGTCGCCGTCGGCATCTCCCAGACTATGATGAAAACAGAGAATCGTAGGTGTGTTGTCGGACTCCTTGAGATACTTCTCGAGCCATTGCCTCTGGGCTTTTCCCAGGAACCCCGGCACCTTATCCGTGTAGAGCAGCGAATCCAGGACAATCAGGCGGACCGGTCCTTTGTTGATTACGACCACGTGTTTGTTGGAAACGGGGAGCTTTTGTCCGGCGGGCTGCTGAAACGTCTTGAGGAAGTTCTCGCGATTGTCGTGGTTGCCAAGTCCCATGAAAACCGGCGTCTTCTCGACGAGCGGGTCCAGCAACTTCTTGAGATTGGCGTAGTCGCCCAACTCACCCGTCAGCCTGGCCAAATCGCCGCTGATGACCACTGCACCGGGCGAACAAGAGACAACATCGGGAACAACCTTGAGCAGGTTCTGGTACGGATAAAACCCCCGGTAGTCGTTCTGAACGTCCGCAGGGATGTGGGTATCGGACAAGAGCGCGATTCGCGCAACCTTTTGATCGCCCGCGTCCGCGCCGAGGCTCTCCATTGGACCTAAAGCAAACACAGCCCCCACGGCACCCAAACTGCTCTTGATAAAGTCTCTTCTATTCATCGCGTGGCCAAAACCTCCAAGAGATTGTTGATCGGCGATCAGCAATCCTGTTTATACGCAAATCGAGATGATTGTCAATTCTAATCCGCCACACGTTGGGCGGATCAATCGACCAGCTCTCGCTCGATATCTTCCAGGGATTTGCCTTTGGTCTCAGGCAGCTTCTTCAGGATCACAGCAAATCCGACCACGCAGATGACGCCGTAGAGCCAGAAAGCCCCGTGAGCGCCCAGGCCCCCTTTGAGGTAAGGAAACGTCAACGTCAGGGCCGTGCAGCCGACCCACAGACTGAACACGGCCACGGAGACCGCCGCGCCGCGTATGCGATTTGGGAAAATCTCCGCGATGACCACCCACGTAACCGGGGCCAGGGACATCGCGTAGCAACCGATGGCCGAGACGACCAGGATCAGCATGTGAATCCCCGTGCTTTGGAGGTAGTAACCCGTGCCCAGGATCGCATAGATGCCCGCCAGCCCGCCGGCGCCGATCAGCATGAGGATGCGCCGGCCGAATCGATCTACCGTATATATCGCTACGAACGTGAACAGCAGGTTCACGATACCGGTGATAACGATGTTGAATAGAATGCCGCTGACGCCATAGCCGGCGGCCGAAAAGACTTCCTGCGCGTAATTGAATATCACGTTGATGCCGCACCACTGCTGAAAAACAGCCAGGAAAACACCCAGCAGCACGATCCTGAGCAGCTTCGGCTCAGTCAGGTCCCTGAAATTGACGCGGGCAATCTCCTCGCCGGCGAGTGTTTTCTTGATGTCGGCGATCTCGAAAGCAGCGTATTGGGCGCCGCCGACGCACTGAAGAATTTTCGCCGCCAGCTCATCCTTGCCGTACTTGAGAAGCCAGCGTGGGCTCTCCGGCACAAAGAACATCAGCAAAAAGAACAAGAACGCCGGAGCCGTCTCGGCGCCGAACATCCAGCGCCAGCCGTATTGCCCGTTCCATGACGCCAGAATGTATTCCGGGCCCGCCCCTTCCGGAACCCGTTGAGCGATCAGGCAGTTGACAATCTGGGCGGCGAGAATTCCGATCACAATCGTAAGCTGGTTTATCGAGACAAGCCTGCCCCGCATGAGGGCCGGAGAAATCTCGGCGATGTACATCGGAGAAAGATTCGAAGCCAGCCCGATTCCTACCCCGCCGATAATGCGGTAAACGTTGAAGAAGAAAAAAGTCTTCACCAGAGCGGTGCCGATGGCCGAGACCGTAAAAAGGAAACCCGCCAGAACCAGCAGCCGCTTGCGGCCGGACCGGTCGCTGATTATTCCCGACACGACCGCGCCGACCAGACATCCCACGAGGGCACTGCTTTGCGCCCAGCCTCGCAGGAAGGGCGTTCGGTCCGAGATTCCGAAGTAAGGCTCGTAAAATGGCTTGGCTCCGCCGACCACCACCCAGTCGTAGCCGAACAGTAAGCCACCCATCGCCGCAACCAGGCACACCAGCCAAATGAAGGCCATATTGTAGCTGGTCTGATTCGCCGAAAGTGATTTCTGATTGCTCATAGCGACCTTCGTATTGTGACCCGGATTCTGCGTAAGTGCAGAACTTCACCTACTCGGTAATAAGGCCTATCTCTGCGACGGATGCAAATTTCTGCCCATCGAATCCGGCCAGCGCAACGAACCGGAAGAATCGCCCTCTTGTGCCTCTCTCGAAGGCAATGGTCTTACGGTCCCGGCCCTTCTCGAATCTTCCAGATGCGGCCGGCTTACCCCAATCTTGCCCATCGGCGCTGATGTAAACCTCGTATCTGCTGATCCAGCCGTTCGACATGTCCTGCCGCGGAAGATACGTCAGGCCCTTGATTTCGAGGCTCTCGGCAAGCTCGATCCGAATCTCGTGCGGATACGCCGGGGCGCCTTGGTCCCACGCGGTATGCCATATTGTATCGGGATTTGCGTCAATGACGTTTGCTGCCCCGTAGCCGGGCGCTTCGCTGTCAACCTTAACCGCGCGGGCCTTGCTCAATAAGGACGGCTTCTTCAACAAGCCTTCAATGAGTTCGGCCTCAACTTCATGCTTGGGTGCAAAGGCATCGCTGTTGACATAGTTGACGAGGCTGTGAAGCATCTGCCTCGCGACAGGGCGCTCGTCGAGATTGCTGCGAAGGTCCACACTGCACACGAGCAACTTGCCCTTACCCACTCTCGCTTCAAAAAGCAGGCCCAGTTTGCGGTTGGTATTCCAGTCGTCAACCACCTGGACGATGGGGTGCAACTCGGGGCTGAATTTATCGAGCACCATGAACCTCGATTTGGTCACTAGGTCCCACCACTGCCAGTTGCTGTGGAACTCCGTGGGGAATTCTCGCAGGGCGGGATGCTTCGGATCGCACAGGATGCCCAGCGTATGGGGAGGCTGGCGCTTGGTCCATTGCGTGTTCCAGAAGATTGTCGTAAAGCCCGGCGGAATGTCGCTGTCGATACAATTCAAAGCCGGCATAAGCAGCACCTTGCCACCCGCTTTCAGAGCCGCCCGAGCCTGCTCATCGAACTGCTCGGCGATCAGGATACTGCTGGGCGGCTGAGTATCCAGCTCGGCGGGATATACCCAGATATCCCAGTTGTTCGAGTATGGCGTGTCTTTGACGGAAACGGTCATTGAGAGCTTTGCCGGTGCAGCTACGTTCGCAAGCGGGACTTCAATCTTTCCCAATTGAATGCCGTTACCCAGCGGGATCGTCATTTCGGGTAGCTGTCCGGCGGCTACTTTGCGACCGTCGGCGGCGCTAATGGACCAAATGGGAACGGCGTCGCGGATTGGAGCCGGACCGAAGTTGGCGATTTCGACGTCAGCCGTGAATATCTCATCGGTGGTCCACGTGTGTTTCTTCATCCGCACCAGAGGAACGGTTTCGCTACAGTAGCGACGATGTTCATCTGGCTCGATGTAGCCTTTGGAGTCCCAGAAGGGATCGAGAATACCGACCAAAGCCGTTCCCTGGCCGGGGAAGTCGTGAATGTCGAGCAGTTGAAAGCCGCCGAAGCCGGGGGTCCGAAGGGCGGATTCAATCTCTTCTTTGTAGAGCAGAGCCTGCAATTTACCCGAGGCCATCAGGAAATCCTGCGCCTGATCGAGCATGTGGTGTGCGGCCAGCGAATCACGAAAGATCTCGAAATTGCGAGCTCGCAGAACACCCGTGTATTTTCTGATCTCCTCGAAATTGGGATACACGCACCATTGTCCGATTTCGTGGCTTACGATGGGGACATTGTAGTCCCGGATGAAATCGCGATAGTCCGTAACCGTCTCGGGCGGATTGGCATTGAACCGGCTCTTGAGGCCCGAACCCCATTGGTGGCCGCGAGGGGCGGGGGTGCTGTGGTATTGGTTTTCGGGGATGATGGGCCAGCCAGCCGCACTGGTGTAGAGCCTGCGTGGGTCCCTGTCTTTCCAGTAGTTCACCAGATCGCCAAGGAACCTCTTTTGATTGGGGCCGCCCGGCTCGTTGCCGTAGGCGAGCATGCAAAACGACGGGTGGTTGCCATAGGCTTTCAGAATGCGGTCGCTTTCGGCGTAAACAAATTTGTCGATGGGTTCACCATTGCCCACGGTAGCCCAGGTGGCGCATTCGATGTGGAAAATAAGTCCCAGCCGGTCGGCAGCCTCGAACGCCGCCTCCGGCGGACACCACGAGTGGAAGCGCAGGTGGTTCAGGCCGTGTGCTTTGGCCACCCGCAGAATCCGCAGCCATGCCTCGATGTCCATAGGCGGATATCCCGTCAGTGGGAAAATGCAGCACTCCAATGTCCCGCGCAGGAAAACCAGGCGGCCGTTGATCGTAAATTGTGTTCCCTGGGTGCCGATCTGGCGCATGCCGAAGGTGATGGTCTCCTCATCGTGGAAGGGCGGGGTGGCAGCCTCAAGCGCAGCTTGGGGATGGCCACCCTTAGAGGAGACATCCCCAAAGGCTTCGCCTTTGAGGCTGCCACCCGCCGCCAGCGAGACGGTCAGGTTGTACATCGCTGGCGAGAACTCGTCCCATAGTTGCACGTCGTCACCCATCGCATAGTCAGCCTCGACAAGAGTCTCGGGTTCCGACGCAATGAATTCGATGGTCTTTTCTGCAGGGCTGTGGCTCCGCTTAGTGTTCCAGCTTTTGGCCCTGATCCTGAGCGTTCCGTGGACCGGCCCATTGGTGCTGTTGCCCAGGGTGATAAGAAGCTTCGCCGATTTCTCTCGAATGTTGGGATAGACCTGTACATCGCTTATCCACACACGTTCGCTCGCGCGCAGCTCGATTCTGCCGATGACGCCGTTCCAGTTTGTCTGGGTGTGGTCGCTGACCGAATGGGCATTGGTTCCAACGTCATCCTTCATCGAGTTATCCACGCGGATGGTCAGCAGATGCCTGCCCGGCGTCAAAAGGCCGGTGAGATCATGGAATTGCGGCGTGCACAGGCTGTCTTGCATGCCGGCGGCGGCGCCGTCCACCCAGATTTTTGTTTCCCAGTGACAGCGCTCGAGAAGTAACACGATTCGCTTACCCCTCCAGTTTTGCGGTACGTCGATCCGGCGCTGGTACCAGGCGGGACCGACGTAGTGCTTCAAGGGTGTCAGCCAGAATGGAATCTTCACCGAACCCGGCTGTCTGTATTCCTCGTACCTGGCATCTGTAAACCACGAGCGATCAACGATCTGGCCTGTCCACTTCGTATCGACGGAGATGTCGTCGCCATAGCCGTGTTCTGCCGTCGAGCCAGGCAGCGCGCTACGATCGGCGAATCTGGCGCTGCACCAATTTTGTTGTTCGCCGATGTCGTCACGGTCCAACTGAAAGAGCCATTCGCCCGCTAAGGAAATGGATTGCCGGTCCTCGCTCGGCCTCGCGGTCACCGCGGCTTTTGAATTCGCAGCTTCCCGGCAGGATAGACTCACAATTATGGCGACGCCCGCAACCGCTAAAACTATTTGCGGTTTGCGATTTGCGATTTGCGATTTTTCAATCGGCAATCGGCATTCGCCAATCATAAATCTATTTGGCATCAAGTACCTGGTCAATTGCCTCGGCGAGGTTTTTTTTGCTGGTCAGCCCGACCCATTTTTTCTGGACCTGGCCATCCTTGAACAAAATGAGGGTCGGTATTGCACTGATGCCGAACTCCATCGCGCTGTCGCGCGACTCATCGGTGTTGAGCTTGCAGATTTTGGCTCTATCGGTGTATTCGTCGGCGATTTCCTGGACAATCGGAGCGATCATCTTGCAGGGTCCGCACCAGGGCGCCCAGAAATCAACCAGCACGGGCACGTCGGAATCATGAACTGTTTTATCGAAAGTAGCGTCGGTTAGCTCGATCACACTACCAGCCATTACGTTATCCTTTCATTGATTCTTGATTGCCATCATGCTAAGTTGTCAATGGCCGGTTGTCAATTGCCAATTTCACCATCCGCTCCGTCAGGCCTTCGTTGTCGGCGTGGAATTGCCGGACTGACCTGGCCAGAGCGCGTCGCCGACGGGTTCGTTCCACCATTTCGGGTCTCGCAGATACTGCTTGAGCATCATGGCGGCCACGACGCCATCGCCGGCCGCTGTTGCCAACTGCATGGCGGCTGCGATTCTGCAATCTCCCGCCACAAAGACGCCGGGAACGCTCGTGCGAAGGTACGCGCAGTCGCACTTGATGAATCCCTTGTCGGTCAGCTCAACAAAGCCCTTCAGAAAGCCCGTGTTGGGCACCATGCCGACAAATACGAACACGCCGTCGCAGGGGTAATCCTCCTGCACGCCGCTTTTGACGTTTTTCAGCATGACCGATTGGACTTTGCCTTTACCCTGGATAGCGGTGGCTATCGTGCTGTACTTGATGGTCAGATTGGAATTTGGCTCACCGGCCTTTGCCAGAAGCTCTTCGACAAGGATTTTGGAGGCCCGGAATTCGTCTCTGCGATGGATCATCGTGACTTTTTGGGCAAATTTGGTCAGATGGAGCGTCTCTTCCACGGCGGTATTGCCCCCGCCGACGGCCACGACGTGCTTTCCCTTGAAGAACGGGGCGTCGCAGGTTCCGCAATAGCTGACCCCTGAGCCGCGGAACTGGTCTTCGCCGGGGATGCCGAGCTTTCGATAGTCACTGCCCGGTGCCAGAATGACCGTTCGTGCGATGAACTTATCTTTGTCGCAGGTTACGGCGATATGGCCATCTTTGAGCTTTTCCAGGCCGGTCACTTCGCTGCCGTTCTTTATCTGGGCGCCGAAGGTCTCGACCTGCTTTTGCATCAGCGCAATCAGACCCGGCCCGTCGATCCGCTCGATACCCGGATAATTCTCGATCCTGTCGGTGGTGCTGATTTGGCCGCCCGGCATGAACTTCTCAAGAATGAGCGTCCTGAGCCTGTCGCGGGCCGTATAAAGAGCCGCCGCCAACCCTGCCGGACCACCCCCAACGATAATGACATCATACACTTCGCCCATCTTTCGAATCCTTCATCAACTCGTCGGGATTTATTTCAACTTCTTCAGTAACCCCGTCAGCATCTTCACAATAGACGGAGACCACAACATCATACGATACAACCTTCCCGTCCTTGGCATAGGGAAGCATTCTAATCCACAGAGATATGCTCTCTCTATCATTCCAGTAAGGCAAGTTACTGTTGGAGATAACGCACGTATCAGCGAACTCCAACATTCGGAGTTCTTCGATTGAATTATATAGATTTGAGTTGAAAGTACGCCTTGACCAAGGTTGCCCATCCGCATCTCGATGAGGATGCTTTCTATCCAAAGGAACTCTGAAAGCAACATTTGGTTTAACCAGAGTGAACCCTGATGTGTTTGTCATCTTGAATTGGACCCTATAGGAATTTAGCGGATCAGGATAGTCTTTATAAGCATCCTTTAACTCATCTGACATATCCTTTTTATAATGCTCTGTCCTTGTGCTGAAAGACCGCTCTATATTTACCTCTACCACTGCTTTTCTATGGTCCGCATTCGATAAGGCAATCACGGCAGTAACAGCGACCGCTAATCCGCTTAAAATCTGAATCAACCTTGCGGCCTGGGAATCGGAGCCTAATAGGGAAAAGTACGATAAAATACTCAAGATGATTGCAAAAGCGAAGAGGAGGTAAAAAACTCTCTTATATGAGGTCTTCATTTTTGGGGGAGGTAGAAAACCTAATATCCTTTGTAGCACTCCTCTTTCTGCGTTGTTATGACTTCCGGTCTTCATAAGGCTGTTGTTTCGCCTCTGTTTCATTTTGGATTTGGTCGAGCTGCATACCGAAGCGGTCGAGCTTCTTCTGGCCCTCGTCGTACTGGCTGTAGGCGTTTCGCAAATGTTTGCCGAGAATCTCCCAGGTACCGCCGAAGTCGGCAAAAGAGGCATTCAGTTTTCCCAGATTCTGCCGGATTTCGGCGGCCTGTTTCTCTATTTGCAGGCCGTGCAGGCCCATCGCCACTGTCATCAGATACGCGTACAAGAGATTTGGCGATACCGGGATCACTTTCTTCTCGAAGCAGTACTGTAAGATGTCGTGTGTTTCGCCTGCGTATTTGACAATCGTTTCGTAATAGATATTTTCCGCGGGTATATACATTATCGCAAAATCCAGCGTGCCCTCGGCGGGCCTGATGTAATCGCCCGAAATCTTGTCGATATGAGTGTTTACGTCCTTGATGAACTGCTTGCGAAGTCTCGTTTTTTCCTCTTCCGTCTCGGCTTTGACGACTTTTTCAAAACCAGGCAATGGAAACTTCGCATCGACAGCCACCGAGAAGCTGGGCATTTGCACAAGCGCATCGACGGTCTTGCCGTCCTTGAAGGCGTGCTGGACCTTGTAGCTGTCTTTGGGCAGGATTTGAGAGAGAAGATTTTCGAGCGACCATTCGCCCATCTGCCCCCGCAGCTTGGGAGAGCTCAGGATGTCCTGGAGCCGGCGGACTTCCTCGCCGATCTTCTGCATCTGCGTAGCGGCATTCTGCACTTGGCCAATCTGCGTATTAAGTCGTGTCAATGTGTCTATACTGGATTGTAAATTTCGGTTCAGGTTTGCCTGGCTATCCAATAATGTCTTGTTGAGAACATCGCGAGTGGTATCCTGTGCGGTTCTCATGGAGTCGAGCTGCTGCTGAATAGAACCGATTGCTGACTGCTGACCGGCAAGTTTGCTGATACTGTCAGTATGTGATCTGATAAGCCAGACCAGAAGTCCCAGCACGCCCAGGACCAGAACGCCAATAATGACAATGAGAATCAACTCCATTTCTTGTTCTTCCCTAAGAAAAGCGATCTGATTATAGAGGGCTGTGGGCTGTTCGTCAAAGACCAAAGGCAACTGCTGCTGCAAATGGACGATTGACAATGCGTTGGAAGGGTGGCATCCTCAAGCGTAGCTTGGGGATGGCTTCTGGGGCATTTACCATCCCCAAAGCCTGCGGCTTTGAGGCTGCCACCCGGAAATGGAAACGATAGAATCCGTCATATTCGATTGGGGAGGGGTGCTGATAGACGACCCGAGGCCGGGGCTGTTGCGGTACTGCGCCGATGCCTTCGGCGTATCGCAGGAGCTTTATACGCCGGTCCACGATTCATTCCTGGACGAGTTCGGAAAAGGGTTGATCAGCGAGGAGGAATTCTGGCAAGGAATAAGCCGGAAACTCGGAAAGCCTGCGCCTCAAGTTTCTTCATTGTGGTCCGCAGCCTTCAGGTCGGCGTGCAAACCGCGGGCGGAGATGTTCGGCCTGGCCTCCTCGCTGCACAAGAGAGGCTATAAAACAGCTCTGCTTTCCAACACGGAGCTTCCAGCCGTCGAATTCTTCCACGAATTCGGCTATGATATGTTCGACGCCCTGGTATTCTCGTGCGAGCAGGGCGTTGCAAAACCCGAACCGAGGATCTACGAGATTACACTTGAGAAGCTTGGTTCAAAGGCTGCCAGATCGGTATTCATAGACGACAGGCAGGATTGTATCCAGGGGGCAAAGGCGGTTGGGCTTCATACGATTCTTTTTACAGGCATCGGCCAACTCAAGCGTGACTTGATTCGGCTCGGCGTGAAATAGAAGGTCGGAACCTCCGAAAGGATTCTTGATGAAGCTATCGGCGGCATTAGAGAAGAAAGATGTCATCCTGCTCGATGGCGCTATGGGCACCGAGCTGGACAAACGGGGCCTGATGTCCCGCGGCGGTGTCAACCTCGATGCGCCGGAGGCTGTGCTGGCGATACACCAGCAATACGTTCAATCCGGATGCCATGCTCTGACTACCAACACGCTGACGATGAACCGCGTCTATCTCGAGACGCACAACGTCGGCGTTTCGCTGCACGACGTGAACAAGGCCGGCGCCGAGCTTGCAAGGCAGGCCGCGGGCAAGGATCGGTACGTGCTGGGCAATATCAGCTCGACCGGTCAACTGCTCGAACCCTACGGAACGTTTAAAGAATCACAGTTCTACGATGCGTTCAAGGAGCAGGCTGAGATTCTCGCCGAGTCCGGCGTCGATGGTTTTATCATCGAAACCATGTTCGATCTTCGCGAAGCGATGTGCGCGCTGCGAGCATGCAAGGACAATACCTCGCTTCCCGTGATTGTCACAATGGCGTTCGCCACCGAGGAAAAGGGCGGCCGGACGATCATGGGCGACTCCACAGAACAATGCGCCAAGAGTCTCACGGATGCGGGCGCGGATGCCGTCGGCGCCAATTGCGGCGATCTTGTCCCGTCGCAGATGGCCGTCGTCGTTTCCCTGCTCAAGGCGGCGACCTCACTGCCCATCTTGGCGCAGCCCAACGCCGGCAAGCCCAAATTGATCGGCGAACAAACGGTATTCGAGATGGCGCCAGCGTCTTTTGCGGCCGGGATCGCCGAGTGCCTGCAAACCGGCGCACGGCTCGTGGGCGGCTGTTGTGGAACAACGCCGGAGCACATTGCCGCCGTGGCAGGGATGATGGGCGGAAAACCCGCAAGACTCAGACGATACAAAGTGAGATGACGCCCCACACTCACTTGTTTTAGGCCCAAACGATTCCGTGGGTTTCTGGCGGATTTTCCTGCAAGCTGCAATAAATTGTTTTCTCGAATCCGTTTGTGCTTCTGCTTTGCTGAAGGGCCTTTTCGTCAGGACGATGTGAAAAGAATCATCTAAAAGCTGTAACCTTTCTTGAAACTCACCCACTATCCTGTCTATAAGGCCCGGATACGGCTTTCGAGGCCGATAGAATCGGACCTGCAGAACAGAAACAAGACCAAATCCTGAAAGGAGCGCACGATGTCGAAGAAGATGATGTATGTCATTCTGCTGGGGGTGTTATCCGTGGCAGTGGTTGAGAGCTTGACGGCCCAGCCGCCCCCGCCACCCGGGAGGGATTTTGGCGGCAGGCGAGGCAGGGACTTCGGAGCCTCCCAGGCGCAACCTCCGCTGCCGGCCGATGAAGAGGAGAAGAAAATCCTGAGCGTCCTGGATGAAATGAACCAAAGTCAGGGCAGAGCGATGATGAATGTGCCGCGTGAAGACGCCCGATTGCTGCGCCTGCTCACCGAGTCCGTCAACGCCAAGAACGTCGTCGAGATCGGCACATCCAACGGATACTCAGGCATCTGGTTCTGCCTGGCCCTTCGCACGACGGGCGGGAAGCTGACCACTCACGATATTGACGAAGGCCGGGCCTCGCTGGCGCGTGAGAACTTCAAGCGGGCCGGCGTCGATAAACTCATTACCCTCGTCATGGGCGACGCCCACGAGACGGTCAAGAATATCAAAGAGCCCATCGACGTCCTGTTCATCGATGCGGACAAGGAAGGCTACACTGATTATCTTACGAAACTGCTGCCTTTAGTCCGGCCGGGCGGGCTGATCCTGTCACACAACATCGAGAGCACAGGACAGGACTTTATCGATGCTATTACCAAGAATCCCAACCTGGAGACGGTTCAGGCCCAGGGTGTTACAGTGACGCTCAAGAAGCGCCAGGGCCAATAGCTCCTTCGCGATCAATACCAGGCGCGCGGCAGTTGGACTGAACTGCCGTGCGCCTTGCCCATATTTTTGTGGAAATTCCTGCTGAAGGGCAGTAGAGTTCTCTCTCAAGTTCATATGTTCCGGCGTATATCCGGTATCGAGAAACCGTGAGAAATCACGCTTTCAGAAGGGAGTGAACGATGTCGGCCAGAGCGATATTAGCCGTTGCGGCGGTCGTTATGCTTGCCTGGGTCGGGGGCCTGACGGCCCAGAAAGGCGACGACAGCGCGGGCCAGAGCAGGCGGGCGGACAGTGCGGACAGCGAGACATTATCGGGCCATGAATGCGCCCCGATCCCGACCAGCGAACAGGAGAAAAGGATACTGGACGTGCTCGATCAGATGTACCGAGGGCCGTACAGCGGGATCCTGAGCGTGCCGCCGGAAGACGGCAGGGTGTTGCGGTTGCTCACGGAGGCCAGCGGCGCCAAACACGTTGTCGAGATCGGCACCTCCAACGGCTATGCGTCCATCTGGTTTTGCTTGGCTCTGCGGACGACCGGCGGCAGGCTGACCACGTTTGAAATAGATCCCAACCGGGCATCACTGGCCCGTGAGAGCTTCAAACAGGCCGGCGTCGATAAGCTCGTGACGCTCATCGAGGGTGATGCTCACGAGATGGTTAAGAAACTCAAAGGGCCGATTGATATTGTCTTTATCGACGCCGACAAAGACGGCTATCTGGACTACCTCAACAAGCTTCTGCCTTTGGTCCGTCCGGGCGGGCTGATCCTGGCCCACAACACAACCGACGTCGCATCGCGGATGCAGGATTACCTCGATGCCGTCACCACAAACGCTGAACTCGAAACGATCTTCCTGCATGAGCAGGGAAGCGGTATCGGCGTGACTCTCAAGAAACGCCGGAGCGAATAGTTGAACGAATGTTAATATCAAGTGAGGTTTCAGAACTATGTCTTCAGAACGAAAAGAGCTTTCACGTCGTCGATTTCTGGAACGCGGTTTTTGTGTGGCCGCCGGAACTGTTGCAGCCGCCGCTTTGCCCTCGTGTAACGTCGCAGGGCCTGGGGCCAAACGTCGGGCAAAAACGCGCTTCGGATTCACAACCTACCAATGGGGCCAGGACTGGGACATACCCACTTTGATCGCCAACTGCCGTAAGGCCGAGGTCTTTGGTGTCGAGCTGCGAACCAGCCAGTCTTATGCTCATGGCGTTGAGCTGGATATCAGCGTGCAGAAGCGCCGTGACGTGAAGAAGCAGTTTGCCGATAGCCCCGTCGCGCTTGTCGGCATTGCCACAGGCGAGCGTTTCGATTGGCCCGATCCCGCCCAGCTCGAAAAGGCCATTGAAAATTCCAAGGCCTTCGTCAAGCTCAGCAGTGACGTCGGGTGCAGCGGCATCAGGGTGTTCCCGAACAGCTTTCAAAAGGACGTCCCACACGAGAAAACCATCGAACAGATCGGCAAGGCCCTCAACGCCGTGGGCGCGTTTGCCGCCGACTGTGGACAGCAGGTCCGCCTCGAAGCTCACGGTCCCGCGGGCGAGTTGTCCACGATCAAGGCGATCATGGACTATGTCACCCAGCCGAGCGTGCGAGTGATGCTCAACAGCGACAAGAGGGACACCGCCGGTGAGGGGTTCGAGCATAACTTCAACCTGGTCAAGGCTCTGTTAGGCAATACGATTCACCTGCACAATCTCAAAGACGCCCAATTCCCATACCAAGTCCAAATGGACCTGCTTGTGAAGACGGGCTGGGGTGGCTGGCAATTGCTGGAGGCCAGCGACAAGGTCGAGGACCGGGTCCAGGCTCTGATCGAACAGCGGAAAATCTGGGACCGGATGCTGGCCAAGTCCCTGAGCGCATGAACAGAATCCATTCAACAACGTCGGCAAAATGGAGGTACCTAACGTGACGACCCCCCCCGCGGCGGCACAGCCCAAGAGAGAACTGTCGCTTTTCGACTCAACCTGTATCATCGTCGGTATCATCATTGGGGCGGGGATCTACCAGATGGCTCCCGATATCGCCAAAGGCGCCGGCTCCTGGTGGGGCGTGTTGGCGCTTTGGGCCGTCGCAGGACTGCTGTCGCTGTTCGGTGCGCTCGGTTACGCCGAACTGGCGACAGCGTACCCCAAAGAAGGAGGCGATTACGTTTATCTGAGCCGGGCCTATGGGCCGTGGGCGGGCTTCTTGTTCGGCTGGGGCCAGCTTGCAATCATCCGGCCGGGAGATATCGCCATCATGGCGTTCGCGTTTGCGACCTACGCTCGGACAATCTACGACCCGCTCGCGGCATATCCGGAATACAGCCAGCGACTCTTTGCCGCTGCGGCGGTGGTTGTCCTGACGGTGATACACATTGTGGGTGTCAAAGAGGGCAAGTGGACCCAGAACCTGCTCACGACAGTCAAAGCGCTGGGACTGCTGGCCATCGTGGGCGTGGCGCTGATCGCGCCGCGGAAAGTCTTGCCGGCCGCCCAGGGCGTCGATTCGTTTCCGCTGAGTCTGGCGCTGGTTTTTGTCTTGTTCACGTACGGCGGATGGAACGAGATGGCTTATGTGGCCGCCGAGGTCAAGGATTTCCGCCGCAATATCGTTCGGGCGCTGGTGCTCGGCGCGGCCGTGGTCACGGTGCTTTATTTGTTGGTCAATGGGGCATTTCTCTACACGCTGGGCTATGCGGGTCTGGCTACCTCCAAGGCAGTCGCGAGCGACGCTATCTCAACGACCTTTCCCCGGATCGGCGGCGGTCTGATCAGCGCTTTGGTATGTATCTCGGCGCTGGGGGCCGTCAGCGGCCTGATCTTCACGGGGGCACGCATTTCTTATGCCCTGGGCGCCGAACACCGCGCCTTCCGCTCGGTCGGCAAATGGCACGCTCGAACGGGAACGCCTGCCTGGGCCCTCTTGGTTCAAGGTGTTATCGCCGTGGGGCTGATTGTGGTTCTCGGCTCCTTCGTCGATACCATTCTTTATACGGCTGCGCCGGTCTATGCGTTTTATCTTGCGACCAGTCTGGCGGTCATCGTCCTGCGATTCAAAGAGCGTGACGTCGAGAGGCCCTACCGCGTGACGGGTTATCCCTTCACGACGCTTATCTTCAGTGCGGTCTGCGCGTTTCTGATCTACAGTACCGTCTCGTACGCCTGGAACGTAAAGACGAAAAGTCTGTGCCTGCTGGAGGCCATCCTCCTGGCTGGGATGCTCATTTATTGCGCAACCGACGTGCGTGATTTGGTTCGGCGTAAAGCCAACGGCAATACCTGACGCGCAAGACTGCTGCACGACATAATTCATCAGGTGGGTATTTAAAGAGCCCCCTATGTCGGCCACAAGACTGCATATTCTGATTGTGCTCGTAGTTTCATGTTTGGGCTTGGTACCCTCGCGCGCAGTTACCATTGTTAAGGAGGCCGAACCTGCGGCTGCGTTTGTGGTGCCCGACCATGCGGCGCCGAAGGTCAAAGCAGCGGCCGAGCTTATGCGCGAGACGATCAGAAAGATCTCGGGGGCCGATCTGGCGGTCGCCCCGGAGTCGCAGGGTGTGGCCTCGCTGCTGCCGATCTATATCGGGCCGACCAAGTTCGCCCGGGAAAAAGGCATCGACATGCAGAGCCTCCGCAGCGAGCAAATCGCGCTGGTCGTCAGTGACAACTACATCATTCTTACCGGCCATGACGGCATCTCCGAGCCGGGGACGGGCACGTTCAACGCCGCGGTGGAGCTGCTCCAGAGACTAGGCGTGCGATGGCTTTGGCCGGGAGAATCGGGCGAAGTGATTCCACATCTGCCGACCGTCGAGCTGGCTCGTCTGGACTATCGCTACGCGCCGGTGCTCCAGAAGCGCGCGATGCGCCTGGGTCAGCCGGGCTGGGAGGTGGCGGAGCGGCTCGTGAAGAACAAGTTTGAAGGCATTAAGCCCCCACCGATGGGAGACTGGGGCGACAAAATGCGCCTGGGAAGCGGCCGAGAGATTCGCGGCGGGCATTCGTTCGGCGATTGGTACAAGAAGTATTTCAAGACCAAGCCGGACCTCTTCGCCCGAGGCGAGGACGGTCAGTTCGGATGGATCAGGACGCCCGACAGGTCCAAGCTCTGCTACAGCAATCCGGAGGTCCTTGAGTTGGTCGTGGCAGAGGCCAGGGAGTACTACGGGACGCAGACGAACCCGGAGCTTGCCTGTTTTCCGATTGGCCCGACGGACGGCTCAGCCGGCTGGTGCATGTGTCCCAAGTGCAAAGCCATGGATAACCCCAACGGCCCGATGGTCACCTCCAACGTGCATTACCGTGACGAGCAGGGCAACATCCGCAGCCGCTCGATCAGGCACGTCGCGCTCACCGACCGCCACGCCAAGTTCTGGAACTAGGCGGCCCAGCGCGTGCAGAAGGACTGTCCCGCCATGAGCCTGGGGGCCTACGGCTACAGCGTTTTCCGCTCGCCGCCCATCGACGTCACACTCGATCCGCACTTGGTCATCGGCTACGTCTCGGGCAACTACGTCAACGAAGCCGGCAGGCAGGCGTTCCTCAAGGGCTGGCGGGGCTGGAGCGAAAAATGCAGCCAGATGTACTGGCGACCCAACCTTATGAAGAATGGCGAGGGTTTCCCCCTGGTCTGGGCCACCAAGATGGGCCAGGATATTGCGACGCTCACCGCCCAGGCAATGAAAGGCATCGAGATGCCCAACTGCTTCGGGCACTGGGGTACGCAGGGACTCAATTACTACGTGCTTGCACAGATGATGTGGGATTCTTCGCAGGGCCCCAGGGCCATTGTTGATGACTACTGCCAGCGAGGCTTCGGCGCAGCCGGTCCCAAGATCAGGCAGTACATCGCTCAGCTGGAAGAGCTCACACACCTTTTTGCCGTCCACGAGGCCGGCAGGATCGGCGACCCGGAGGCTGTTCTCGCCGCCGACGAGGAGCCTGATGCCGTCGTCCGCATCGAATCGGGCAAAGGCCCGTCCGGCTGGGAGACCGTGTGGACCGACAAGGCCATGCAGGAGCTCCAATCGATCCTTACCGATGCCGCCAACATTGTCGGGAACTCCACGCCCGAGGCTAAGCGGGTTGCCGTGCTCCAGGAGGGCCTGGACTTTGCGAAGCTTGAGCTGCCGGCCCGACGCTACCTCGCGAAATACGAGCAGGATCCGAGCGACGAGAACGCCTTCGGCCTGGCCCTTGAGTGTGCGCGCGTGGAGCAGTGGATGCTGGCCCATCCCCAGGCGCGAGGCGTGGCCGTCATTGAAGGCTATGGCTGGTGGTGGAGGAAAATGCGCGTGCCGCCCATCGTCAGGGGTACGCTCAAGGGCAGGGCGGTCGGTTTGGGTGACGGCAGGTACAGGCTATCGATAGCCGCCTACTCCAGCGACGGCCGATACACGACGGTCCAGTTCAGCGAGGACGGCGGCCGCACGTGGAGCGCCACGGAGCCCTTCAAGGTCGATCACGAATACAGGCCCGCCCGCAGAAACGATAAGATCATCGCACGCCTGATGCTCAAATCGGCTTCCATCCAGAAGCAGGTTGAGACGATCATCAATTTGAACTAACTGGATTCCTGCCAAATGCGGTCGAGCCACACAGTGTTGGCAGGGAAGAAAGCCCAATTCGTGCTGCAATGCGGCTTGCCAATATCGTGAGGTGCGACCTTATTCGCCGTCCCGGTCTGGTGCCAGGTTTTTCTTGCCCGAGCCTTTGTGATGCGAACCACATGGCGGCTGGTCTGCCCGCGAAATGACGCAGCGTGAGCATAGGCACGGTTGTGGCTGATCGGTCTTATAGAGATGCTTTGTGCTTTTCAAGAAAGTGCGATATCAGGCGAAAAACGCAGATTTTTGAAGATTTTCGGTTTTTTTTGAAATACCTGCAATAAATCCGGTATTTCCACCCGTCTCTCATGTCAGACAAATTTAGCACATAACCGCCCTCCTTAAAGCGACTGGATGTGTGTCTTTTAGATGCACATCCGGTCTATTTTTATTGGGACACAGCTTCAGACAAGGGTGGGCGGGATTCCGAGTGATTGGGCGTCTTCGTTGTTTATCGCCAATCGTTTGGGTAGTCAATAGCGTCAGGGGCGATGTCGAATCTTTCGCGCAGCGTTTCGACAAGCACTTGCAGTCGCTTTATCTGGCAATCGGTTGGGTGAGTGGTTTTTCCATCAGCAACGAGGCAGATGCGGATGGTCCGACCGGTCCCATACCAGGTCTGGCCGGGGTCGGCCGACAATTGCTTTTTCCATTTCTCTGTCGGTTGTATTTCGCCTTCGCTACCGCCGAGGCCGTTGCACAAACAAAAGTGACAATTGATATCCTCGGACCTTGCCAAACCATTCAGCGAGGCCAACTGTTCTATGTTGCCGGTTTGCGTGCCGCTGTAGTGAATCTCGATGCGGTTCCACCGCCCGTGTGATTGAAGGGCATCGGAAGAAAGGGCGTCTTTCACCGGGTCGAGACGCTGGTAGGTCCAGAGTGAAAACGGGCCGGCGGAGGGGGGATTGTGCCCTAAGGCCATCAGGATTATGGCTCCGCTTGTCATCGAAGCCAGCAGTGCCGCCAAAACCTTTGCCACGCGTACCTGATTCGGCATAGCCTCGTCCTTGAGAGTGCGTACGTTATCGTCTCTCTGCAAAAATCGTCCCTGCACAACAAAGCCCGACAGATGACCGGGTTCCCATCCTGCATCTACTCAGATACCATCATCGGCCCTATTCGGGGGCCCTCAAGAGACGCAGGACGATACCCTTATCCGGGGGAACTACAGTCCCTATATATACCAAACATCGGCACTCGCCAATGGATTACTCCAAATTTTTGGCGAGAATTTCATAACGCCTGAAATAAAAATTCTGTGTGGTGGCGCTACTCGCTCTTCGCGGGGTTGCATGTCGGCGGCTCTGCCCCCTCGAACGAACGTCCTTTTTTGCGGGAGGAGACATTTGTGTTAGTGCCTCCCGGTCCGTGTTGAGCCAAAGCGGACCTCGGCAGTTGGACTGCGTGCCGATTGCAGTCTCGGTTTTGCCGAACATTCTTATCTAACAGATCGCCTGTTACAAATATCTTGATTTATCGGCTTATGGTTTGTAGCATCTGCTCGGTTGTACGAGAGGGTGAGTGTCGGCGGTGAAACCGCAGGCCACGTAACGGAAGTGTTTTATCGCGCTCGGAGCAGCGAGTTCATTGCGAACGGGGAAGAAGAGAAAATGGCGCCAGAATCTGATTTGCACCAGGGCCAGTTTCATCCGCTCTCTGCGGAGCAGATCGGCCAGTTGATTGCTCAGGGATGCAGTTGCGATGATTGGTCGAAGGTTGAGGTCGCCGAGGGCTTCAATGCCAGCGCGGTCAAAGCAACTCATTTTTCCGGCCATGTGAGACTGGGCGTTTTTGAAAAACTGGTACTCTTTTTCGGTGGTGTTGCCAAGCCTTCAGGGATCAGCCACGCGACGATCCATAACTGCTTCATTGGCAATAACGTATATATCAGCCGTATAAGGAATTACATCGCGAACTATGTGATCCGGGATGATGTGGTCATCGACAATATCGAGCTGCTTGCGGTTGAGGGCCGCAGCAGCTTCGGCAATGGTGCACAAGTCGCCGTTGTAAACGAGGCTGGCGGGCGAGAAATACCGATTTATGACCGCTTGTCAGCCCATACGGCTTACGTGCTGGCGTTTTACAGGCACCGGCCGCGGGTCATTGAAAAACTGCAAGAAATGATCGCCGACTATACCGGTTCGGTTACCAGCTCGATGGGCCTTGTGGATAAGGGGGCCCGGCTGCTCAACTGCCGAACTCTCAAGAATGTAAAGGTGGGTCCGGCAAGCTTGATAGAGGGAGTCAACAAACTAGAAAACGGCTCGGTCAATAGCTGCGCCGAGGATCCGGTTCATATCGGACCGGGCGTTTTTGCGGAGGATTTTATCGCGTGCAGCGGCTCGAAGATTACAGACGGGACCATCATATACAAGTGCTTTGTCGGCCAGGGGACCGTGTTGTCCAAGCAGTATTCGGCGGAGAACTCGGTATTCTTCGCGAATTGCGGCGGCTTTCACGGTGAAGCCTGCGCCATATTCGCTGGCCCCTATACGGTCACCCATCACAAGTCCACGCTGTTGATTGCGGGGTTGTTTTCCTTCCTGAACGCCGGCAGCGGAACGAACCAAAGCAATCACATGTACAAACTTGGGCCCGTGCATCAGGGCGTCGTCGAGCGCGGCTCCAAGACCGGCAGCGATTCGTATGTGCTGTGGCCGGCAAAGGTTGGGGCGTTTACCGTCGTGATGGGCAGGCATTACAGAAACTCCGACACTTCGGATCTGCCGTTTTCGTACCTCATTGAGCATGAGGACGAGAGTGTTCTGGTTCCGGGCGTCAATTTGCGAAGCGTCGGAACCGTTCGAGACGCCCGAAAATGGCCCAAACGCGACAGGCGAAAAGCCCCTGAGAAGCTGGACCACATAAACTTCAGATTGCTGAGCCCGTACACGATTCAGAAGATGCTCAACGGCTGTCAATTGCTTGCAAACCTCAAGGCGACTTCGGGGGAGACGTCAGAGTACTTCACCTACCACAGCGTCAAAATCGAGAATTCCTCATCGGACAAAGGCGTCCGATTATACAAGATTGGAATCGACAAGTTTCTGGGCAATTGTCTGATCAAGCGACTGGAAGCAAAACAATTCGGCGACGTGGGCGAGCTGCGAGCGGCGCTGAGACCCGAAACGAGTGTCGGGCCGGGCAAGTGGGTGGATCTGGCGGGCCTGTTGGCTCCTGACGAAGTTGTGCAGAAGATGCTCTGCGATATTGAGGACGGCCGGGTCGGTAGCCTCGAGCAGGTCGAAGAGGTTTTTAAGTCCATGCACGCGAATTACTCTGCCTACGAGTGGGCGTGGGCGGCGAACATCCTGCAGCAGCGATTGGGCAAGATGCTTGAGAACGTGACGCCGGAGGATGTTATCGATATCACAATGAGGTGGAAAGAAGCGGTCGTAGAGCTTGACCACATGCTTCATGCCGATGCCAGGAAGGAATTCGCCGCCACGGCCCAAATCGGGTATGGGCTCGACGGCCGGCAGGAAACCAAGCAGGACGACTTCGAACAGGTCAGAGGAACGTTCGAAGAGAATGACTTTGTCCTGGAAATCGAGAAGCATATTGCCACCAAGACGGCGCTGGCGGATGAGTTGATCGGTCGAATGGAACAACTGCGCTGCCCGCTGCTTTCTGAAGGCGTCTGTGACGCGGAACCCGGAGAAAGAGCCGTCGTGTAAACGACGGCCGGATGCGCGGGGTAAAAGGGTTGATGGCAACATTCCCTTGCAAGAAGTTTCACAAGACACGGTTGAGTCATATAAATTCAGGAGAAGAGAAGTTATGAGAGTGATCATTGAACCGAATTATGAATTGGTGTCCAAATGGACGGCGAACTATGTAGCCAGGAGCATCAATAAACTCGGCCCGAGCAAGGCCAGGCCTTTTGTGTTGGGCCTTCCTACGGGCTCGTCACCGCTGGGGGCGTACAAAGAGCTGATACAGCTTAACAAGAAGGGCGTGGTTTCCTTCAAGCATGTTATCACATTCAATATGGATGAATACGTGGGGATACCGGAGGATCACCCGGAAAGCTACCATTCATTCATGTGGAACAATCTTTTCAAACACGTGGATATCCAGGAAAAAAATGTCAACATTCTTAACGGCAATGCGCCGGACCTCGAAGCCGAATGTGCAGGTTATGAAGCGAGAATGAAACAGGCGGGCGGGGTCAGCCTCTTCCTCGGAGGCATAGGCCCCGACGGTCACATCGCATTCAATGAGCCGGGCTCGTCCCTGTCGTCGAGAACGCGCGTCAAGACGCTCACCTACGATACGATCGTGGCCAATTCCCGTTTCTTTGGCGGCGACGTCAACAAAGTGCCCAAGACCGCTCTGACGGTCGGCGTCGCGACCGTCATGGATGCAAAAGTGGTGTTGATTATTGTCAATGGGCATAACAAGGCCCGCGCGCTGCAGCACGCCATCGAAGGGGGCGTGAACCATATGTGGACAATCAGCGCACTGCAGATGCACCCGAACGGGATTATCGTCTGTGACGAGGAGGCCACAATAGAGTTGAAGGTCGGAACGGCAAACTATTTCAAGGGCATAGAGACGGCCAACCTTGACCCCGCGAGTCTTTTGGCTCGCAGCTCGTGACTTGACGTCCCGGACCGTTTTTTTGAGCAGCGGCTACGTCCCAAAGGGGAAGACGATATTCGCATGGGCCTTGAGGGAGGTGATATACTCTTCAACGAACTTGGCCTGCTTCTCCTGCGTGAGCTGGTCTACAATCTCTTGTTTGGCCTGCTCGAACGAAACGACGCTGGCGTCTTTGTGGCCGGTGACCTTGATGACGTGGTATCCGTACTCGGTCTCGACGATGTCACTGACCTGCCCGACCTCTAATTCAAAAGCGACCTTCTCGAAAGGCGGCGTTGTCTTGCCTCTCGGAAAGAAACCCAGGTCACCACCGCCCGGGGCTGATGGACAGGCTGAATTTGTCTTGGCCAACTCGGCGAAATCGGCCCCCTCCTTGATTTGTTTGAGCAGACCTTCGGTTTTTGCCCTGGCTTTCGCTTTGGCCTCGTTTGGGTCGGTGCCGGAATCCGCAGCGTCGAATTTTATGAGAATATGGCTTGCCCTGATTTGTTCGGGCATCTCGAACCGTTTCGGGTTTTGCTCATGATACTTTCTGGCCTCGTCCTCCGTGACGTCTGTCTTGCCTTGCCATTGCACTTCCATGAACCGGTTGCGTAACAGGCCGACTCGAACGTCTTGTTTGACTTTCTCAAAGTCCTGGCCGTATTGCTCGAGCTGTTTCTTGATTTCTTCCAGTGACAGCAGATTCGGCGAGTCCGAAGCGATTTCTCTGATCTTGTCGATCACTTCTTCGTCGGTGACGACGATGTTGGCGTCCCTTATTTTCTGATCGAGCAACGCACTGCGTATCAGTTGTTCCAGAGCCTGCTCTCTGAGTTGTTTCTTATACGGCTCGAGCATTGTGGGCGGCAACTGTTTGGACTGTGCGGCGATCATATCAAGCTGAGGCTTGATAAGTGATTGCACGTCGCTTTCAGTGATATTGACTCCGTTTACGGTCACGGCGACCTTGTCGGCGTCCGACTTCGAGGTATCATTCGCCTCCGCCGGAAGGCCCCCCGCAGAGGTTTTTTCGGCCCCTGCTTCCTTGGGGCTCTTGGGTTTGCAGCTAACATTCACGAGGGCAAGAAGTATAGCAAGAGCGGCCGGGATTCCCAGCCGGCGAGGCCATGTTCTCATAATCTTTCCTTTCGCAGGTTCAACAACGCAAAAAAGGGCCCTTCATCGAAGGCAAGTCGATGAATTATCTCAATGGGAGCTAAAAAAGTCAAGCCCTATCTTCTGTTCAATCGGCCATAAGAGCCTTCTACTTGAGCCATTTGCGTTGTAAGGATTTTTTCTCTAATTCACAGACCGAATTGAGGGGAGATTGTCACGTTGACCGCTCCCTCAGCCTCCCAGCCCCCTGGCGGGCTCAATGAGGCCCGATTTTGACGC